>ENA-OWND01000243-OWND01000243.1-metagenome-genome-assembly--contig:-NODE-243-length-39297-cov-5.175628_pt1 | contig 39297 bp, 28 predicted proteins | sample MGYA00245342_ERZ651119 | MGnify/ENA primary metagenome ERZ651119 (study PRJEB26857, sample SAMEA4031756) | metagenome | biome: human; feature: oral; material: saliva | place: Philippines | collected 2014... | reverse complement strand
TATCCTCTCATGTGAGACCATAGTATCCTCTCATATGAGACCATAGTATCCTCTCGTGTGAGACCATAGTATCCTCTCGTATGAGACCATAGTATCCTCTCGTGTGAGTTCATTCTTTGTATCTACTGGAAGATCAAAGAGCAAGCGGGTGTATAGCTGCCAAGCAAACAGAAGAATGAACAAAATGTGCCTGCTTGTCGGACAAAGGTCTCAATATGCTATTCCCTTTATCTTAAATCTATTTTATCACGGCTCCCTATGTGGCATCCAATACGCGACGCGCCCCCATTGTATAAATCTGATCACATTGATCATCAAGCCATTAGATTCGTTCCGGCTGCCTGATTTTCTGTTTTTTGAAATGAGTTATTGTCCTTTTGTATCCTTTTAAGGTATATTTGTACTCAAATTCTGTGCAAATAGGAAAACGAGAAGTAGAGACGACTATCATCAGCCCTAAAAAGAGGATATTGATCTCGTCTACCACTCAAACTGAAAATAAAGCAGTTAGTGTGTTTGCTGACTGCTTTTTTCAATATTGTGGCAAGAAACAGTAGTTAATATATCGAACAAATCAGGGATTATGGAATATAACTTTCAGGAAATAGAAAAGCGTGTGCAGGAACAGTGGCGCAAAGACAAGGTTTACCGCGTTGCGGAAGACACAAGTAAAAAACCTTTCTACGTGCTCGACATGTTTCCGTATCCTTCCGGAGCAGGACTGCATGTAGGGCATCCACTTGGTTATATAGCTTCCGATATTTTTTCGCGCTATAAGCGTTTGCGTGGATTCAATGTATTGCATCCGATGGGATATGATGCATTCGGCCTACCTGCCGAACAATATGCCATCCAAACCGGCCAACACCCCGAAAAAACAACAGAAGAAAATACAGCTCGCTATCGCGAGCAACTGGACAAAATCGGCTTTTCGTACGATTGGGAACGCGAGATTCGCACTTGTGATCCGAATTATTATAAATGGACACAGTGGGCTTTCCTGAAAATGTTCGACTCGTACTACTGCAATCAAGCACAACAGGCACGACCGATAAGCGAGCTGATCGAAGTTTTTGCCCGACAAGGTAATGAAGGTCTCAATGTGGCATGCGGCGAAGGAGTCCGTTTCACGGCGGAGGAGTGGACAGCCATGAGCGAAAAAGAACAACAAGAGATACTCATGAATTACCGTCTGGCTTATTTGGGCGACACGATGGTCAATTGGTGTCCGGCCCTCGGTACCGTATTAGCTAACGATGAAGTCAAGGACGGAGTGAGCGAGCGCGGAGGACACCCCGTGGAGCAAAAGAAGATGCGCCAATGGTGCCTGCGCGTATCGGCCTATGCCGAGCGTTTGCTGCACGACCTTGAAACACTGGATTGGACTGAATCGTTGAAAGAGACACAACGCAACTGGATCGGACGATCCGAAGGAGCCGAAATGGAGTTTCGTCTGGCCGGTAAGGATTGCACATTTACGATTTTTACTACCAGAGCCGACACGATATTCGGTGTCACGTTTATGGTATTGGCTCCTGAGAGCGAATTGGTTGGAGAGGTAACGACAGAGGAGCAGCGCGCTGCAGTGGAGACTTATCTGACAGAAACAAAGCGACGGACAGAACGTGAACGAATATCCGACAAACGAGTCTCAGGAGTTTTCTCCGGCAGTTATGCCATCAATCCTCTTACCGGTAAGGAAATTCCTATTTGGATCAGCGACTACGTATTGGCAGGATATGGCACAGGTGCTATTATGGCTGTGCCGGCTCATGATACGCGCGACTTTGCCTTTGCACGCCATTTCGATCTTCCCATCGTCCAAGTCGTGGTACCCGAGGGCGAAACGGCTACCGATCCTGCCACATGGGAGGATGCCAAAGACAGTAAGAGCGGTATAATGGTCAATTCCGATTTTCTGAATGGTCTCTCCGTAGAAGATGCCATAGCCCAAACCAAGGAGTATATCAGAGAAAAACACTTAGGTTGCGTGAAAGTAAACTACCGCCTGCGCGATGCTATTTTCAGTCGTCAGCGTTATTGGGGGGAACCTTTCCCCATCTACTACAAGGAGGGTATGCCTCACGCGCTGGATGAAGATCGACTGCCGCTCCGATTGCCGGAGGTAGATAAATTCCTCCCCACAGAAAGCGGTGAACCGCCCCTTGGAAGAGCTACCGGCTGGCATACAGCCGAAGGTTATCCATACGAATTGAGCACAATGCCCGGATTTGCCGGTAGCAGTGCTTACTATCTGCGATATATGGATCCACAAAACGATACTGCACTCGTCAGCCGATCGGCGAATGAATATTGGCGTCACGTCGATCTATACATCGGTGGTACGGAGCACGCCACAGGACACCTGATTTATAGCCGCTTTTGGAACAAATTTCTCTTCGACCTCGGTATCGTATGCGAAGCCGAACCTTTCCGCAAGCTGGTGAATCAGGGAATGATCCAAGGACGCTCCAACTTCGTCTATCGAATCAAGAATACCAATACATTCGTCAGCTATGGACTGCGCGAGCAATATGAGGTGACTCCACTCCATGTAGATGTCAATATCGTATCGAACGATCAGCTCGACATAGACCGCTTCCGTGCATGGCGTCCGGAGTACACTTCTGCAGAGTTCATCCTTGAAGATGGCAAGTATATCTGTGGATGGGCTATTGAGAAGATGAGCAAATCGATGTTCAACGTCGTCAATCCCGATGATATTATTGCTCGTTATGGAGCCGATACCCTGCGACTCTACGAAATGTTCCTCGGACCGCTGGAGCAGAGCAAGCCTTGGGATACGAATGGTATCGATGGTGTACACCGCTTTTTGAAAAAGTTCTGGGCGTTGTACTACAATGCAGATGGTATACGCGTCACCAATACAGCACCGACAAAAGAGGAGCTGAAGAGCTTGCACAAGCTCATCAAAAAGGTAGGACAGGATATTGAATCTTTTTCTTTCAACACTTCGATACCCGCCTTCATGATTTGTGTGAATGAGCTGACAGCGGCCAAAACCACTTCTTGTGCCATACTATGTCCATTGCTGACAGTGCTCTCTCCTTTTGCACCGCATATCACCGAGTGGCTATGGCAGGAACTGGGAGTAGAAGGCAGTATCGTAACTGCAACATGGCCCGAATACAATGAAGAGTATCTGGTGGAGAGCTGTGTACGCTATCCGGTGAGCTTCAATGGCAAGGTTCGTTTCAATATCGAACTGCCGGCCGATATGAGCAAAGAAGATGTAGAGCAAGCAGCCCTTACTGCTCCCGAAGCAGCCCGTTGGCTCGAAGGCAAGAGTCCGAAAAAAGTCATTGTAGTCCCCGGGAGGATCGTCAATGTAGTTGTATGACGACCTATCGACTAACGGTATTTCAATGAAAAATCCCTGCCAACGATCCAGGTTGGCAGGGATTTTTATTATTGTCTTTGTCTTTTCAATGGGAGGGATTCAGTCCCTTCGGCCGAAGAAGCGAAGCAGATAGAGGAAAAGATTGATGAAATCCAGATAGAGCGTCAAGGCTCCCATCAGGGCTACTTTGCGAACTACATCTCCCTCTTCGAATCCTTGCGTTTGAGCCAGCATCTGCTTGATTTTGTTCACATCGAAAGCGGTAAGACCCGTAAAGATGATCACACCGACAATGGAAATGATAAAGCCCATAGCATCCGAACGAAGGAACAGATTCACGACAGTGGCCAAAATCAAACCGATCAGGAGCATAAAGAAAATACTACCCCACTTGCTCAAATCTTTTTTGGTAAAATATCCCCACAGAGCCATGGCTCCGAACATACCGGCTGTAATAAAAAATGTGGCCGCAATGCTCGTCATCGTATACACGATAAAGATACTGCTCAGTGTCACTCCATTCAGAATAGAATAGATCGTAAACAAGAGAGAGGATGTAAAGAACGACATCTTACCGATACGTGCCGAAAGAATAAAGACCAAAGCCAACTCTGCAATGATCAATCCCCACAGCAATCCGGGATTCATTATCATAGTATATATCAACGAACTCTTAGCAACGAGCATGGCTGTAAGAGCCGTGATACCGAGTGCACCAAACATCCATGTAAAGACATGGCGCATAGTTGTCGTTTGGAGCGTACTATCCACATAGACAGTGGATTGATTGTTCAATTCGTTAAAGTTCATACCGCGTTTCGTTATTTGCTTTTATTATTATTCTGTTTCCTATGGTCATTCAACAAGGATCTCCGGTAAAGGTTCCACCACTTCACCGCCCCCTGCATCGAAATACTCTACATTCTGATCCATCATACATGGCTGGAAATCCTGTGGGAACTCAAATTTCTCTTCCGTTGTATAGCCCAGCTTGGGATCAGCGTATACCCGCTTGAGAAATTCGGCAAAAATAGGCAACGCAGAAGCAGCCCCCTGCCCATTGGACATAGAGTCGAAATGCACAGACCTATCCTCGCCGCCAACCCAACAGCCGGCCACAAGAGAAGGAGTAAAGCCTACGAACCAGCCATCACTGTTATTCTGTGTAGTACCCGTCTTTCCTCCCATATCGAGTTTGAATCCATAGCGATACCTCAGTCTGCTACCGGTACCGCCATCGACTACGGACTTCAACATATAGAGCATCTTGTATGCCGCATCAGGCGGGAGTACTTCCACCATATTCGGTGAGAACTGAGCCACCACATTGCCATACTGATCCTCTATTCGCGTTATGGGCAAAGGATTGACCCGAATACCCTTATTGACAAAGGTGGTATAGGCACTCACCATCTCCTGCACCGATACGTCCGGTGTACCCAAACAGATGGAGAGGCTGGGTTCCAAATATCCGCTCAGGCCGTAAGACCTCAACAAGCGGACAAAAGTGTAGGGAGAAGTACGTCCCATCAGATAGGCCGTAACCCAGTTGGAAGAGTTCTGCAACCCCCATTTGATACTCACCATTTCGCCTGTCCGTCTGGCACCCGCATTCTTCGGTGTCCAAGCCTTTCCGGATTCGGTGAATAAGGTCTGGGATACATGGAGCATCTCATCGCAAGGCGATATTCCTTCGAGCATGGAGAGGGAGTACAGGAATGGTTTGATAGTCGATCCCACCTGGCGACGTCCTTGACTAACCATATCGTATTGGAAATTACGGAAATTAATTCCTCCCACATACGCCTTAATATGTCCGTTGTGCGGATTCATGGCCATAAATCCGGTTCGCAAGATTCCCTTGAGATACTTGATGGAGTCGAGCGGTGACATAACCGTATCGATCGTTCCTCGCCAATTCCAAACCTGCATCTTTCGTTTCTTGTTGAAAGAAGCACGGATCTCGGACTCCGATATGCCGGCTTTCTTCATCTCTCGCCAGCGATCGGTTTGTTTCATTGCCCGGAGCAAAATACTTCGCTGTTCGTCCGAAGTAATATCCCTGGAGAAAGGAGCATACGAGCGTCCTCTTTTTTCCTTGTCGAATATCGGCTGCAACACTTCTTTCATCTGCTTGACCATGGCTTCTTCCGCATACTGCTGCATCCTCAGGTCTATCGTCGTGTAGATCTTGAGACCATCGGTATAGATGTTATAGTTGGAGCCATCGGCTTTCTTGTTCTTATTGCACCAGCCATAGACCGGATCAGTCTCCCAAGCAATGGAATCGGCTCGATACTGATCATCCTGCCAAGCCAAATAATTTTTGCGCTCAGGTTTTTTGGCCATAAGCACCTGCCTCAGACGCTCCCTGAAATAAGGAGCTTCGCCATCGCGATGCGTAATCCGATGAAAAGATGTGACCAACGGAAGCTTTTGGAGAGAATCACATTCTGCTTTAGTGATATATTTGGCCTTGTACATCTGCTCCAGAACGATATTGCGGCGTCCTCGGCAACGTTCTGTCTCGCCATGCAAAACGGGATTATAATAGGCCGGATTCTTGCACATACCGACCAGAACGGCTGCCTCCTCTATCTTCAAATCAGCCGGCTGCTTACCGAAGTAAGTATAAGCCGCAGACTTGATCCCAACGGCATTGTACAGGAAGTCGAAGTAGTTGAGATACATGGTGATGATCTCTTCCTTCGTATAAAAACGCTCCAGCTTCACGGCGATAACCCACTCGATCGGTTTTTGGAAGAGGCGTCCGAGTTTGGTCTCCGTGCGCGGCGAATAAAGGAGTTTGGCCAGTTGCTGGGTAATGGTACTACCCCCTCCACCGCTTTTTTGATTGAGGATACCGCGTTTGACCACGGCTCGGAACAGACCTTTGCTGTCTATTCCCGAATGCTTACGGAAGCGGACATCCTCCGTAGCGATGAGAGCCTTGATCAGATCGGGTGAAATCTCGTTGTATCTGGTATATATCCGATTGTCACCGCTGTGGGCATAAGAACCGAACACCTTCCCATCGGCAGATATAAGCTGCGATGCATACTTGTCAATGGGATTCTGCAAATGCTCGATAGGCGGCATATAGCCGATCATACCGGTAGCAATAAACAGGAACAGGATGCCGATAACAGCCCAACCGGCAATGAAGACAGTCCAAAGTATCCGGACGATCTTATTGGTTAGTTTACTCAACGTCGTATTATCTATGAATTAGAAATATCGGGAGCGGACTCTGCCACTCCTAATCATTATCCGGAGCAAAATGGCCAATCGGGAGAACGAAGGACGAATAACATATCCGTCCGCCATAATCCGAGATTAAAGCCACTCCTGTCTCTCTTACCACGCTATTTTTTTCGTTCCTTGATCAGTCCGTAGCTGTACGCCTGAAGGAGTTTTTTGAGGTTTTCAACCTGCTTGCTCAGCAAGTGGCCATTGTCCGTATCCTTTACCAGCATACGATGGGATGTGACCTCACGCACCACCGTGATACTCTTGATGTCCTCCATCTCTTCGATAGCCTTGCGTGTGGAACTAAACGGTTCGTGCTGCACAAGATGCAATCCCTGAGAGTTAAATATCAGCGTATAGCCGGCGATCCCCGTACTTGACTGATATGCCTTGCTGAATCCGCCATCTATCAACATCAGTTTGCCTTCAGCTCCGATAGGAAGCTCCCCTTTCTTGGCCTTCACCGGAACGTGCCCGTTGATTATATGCGTATCAGGGCCTTCAAGCCCAAACTCTTTGAGGATCATCTCACAAACGGCTTTCTCCTGACGATAGACGTAGTAGTAACCCTTTTCCTCATGATGCGTAGCCTTATCTTCGATGAAGTAACGCTCGAAAGTAGTCATCATAGCTTTGTCGAAAAGAGGAGAATCCGGTCCGCACCAGAGGTACCACATGTAGTCCACAGCCGCAAGTCTCTGATCGCTTTTCTCGGGAGCCACATATGCGGTACGGATCATCTCTTCCACCTTGTCGAGCAATTCGCGTCCGGCATAGGTCTTGTCCCCTACCCGTACTTTCTTGAGCGACTTATCCTTGTTCAGAGGGATAGAAGCATGGTAGAGCAGATTCATATTATACGTCAGGTACATACTGCCATGACGATAGAGGCATTTGAGATGGTTTTGCAGTTTTTCACTCCGCATAAAACAGCCCATCAGACGATCTACGATATTCTGCTCTTGCTCTGTCAGTGCATACGGATCGGCCGGATCCACGGTCGGGAAATTCATATCCAACATCGGATATACGCCACTCGACAGCTTGATGGTACCATCGGTGAAGTTCACCAGATGGAACAAATCCCGATTGTCCATCTTGTACTCCGGATGACGGGCTATGATCTGGTGCTCCAGCTTGAACTGAATGATAGATATGGCTTTGTGCATCTGACTGATCAGATAGACGCTCTTGTCATCATACGTCTGGTCGGCCTGAGCCAGTTTGGGCTTAAATACGGTACAGGGATCGTCCGCATAAGTGTCCATGGCGAAACGCGCCAAAGGCAACAAGTTAATACCGTATCCGCTCTCCAGCGTATCCAAATTGGCATAGCGCAGTGCTATACGCACCACATTGGCCATACAAGAGGCATTGCCCACAGCAGCTCCCATCCACAGCATGTCATGATTGCCCCACTGTATATCGAAATGATGATACTTCATAAGGGTATCCATGATGATATGTGCTCCGGGGCCACGGTCGAAGACATCCCCTACTACATGCAGATGGTCGATGACCAGCCGCTGGATGGTCTCGCTGATGGCAATAATAAAGTCATCGGCACACCCTGTGGATATTATAGAGGAAAAGATGCTGCTGATATAAGCCGATTTATTGGGATTGACACCATCTTCGTGGAGTAGCTCCTGAATGATATAGCTGTACTTCGGTGGAAGGGTCTTACGTACCTTGGAGCGAGTATATTTCTCTGCAGCTTTCTGACACACTTTGATCAGCTGATTCAGCGTGACCATATACCAATCCTCCATCCGCTCATCACTTTGCTTCACGAGTTCGAGTTTCTCGCGAGGATAATAGATCAGGGTGCACAGCTCTCGCTTCTGATTCTGGCGCAACTGACCGCCGAAGACCTCGTCTACCTTTCTCCGAATACTACCGGAAGCATTCTTGAGCACATGGATAAAGGCTTCGTATTCGCCGTGAATGTCCGCCAGGAAGTGTTCTGTTCCTTTAGGCAGATTCAATATAGCTTCAAGATTGATAATCTCCGTAGCTACTTCCGTCGCTGTCGGGAAACTCTCCGAGAGCAATTCCAAATAGTCCAAATCGTGCTTGAGCATCTGCACGGTCTGCGTCTTATCGTTAGCCATGTGGTGCAAAATTTTTGGTTTATAATTCTTCCAAAGGTACAGACTTTTCCATGCAACCGACTCTTTTCGGGAAAATTCACGGTTATTTCCATTCCGCCCGAGAACCTCTCCACAGAGAAAAAGTCGCCATTATACCATTAGTAATCAATAGAAAAGAATCCGTCTCTGACTTATTAAACAAACCGGCGTGTAGTACTTGTGGCAGCTGTTTTTATCTGATCCGACCTATTTTCGACATTGCACATCACCCTTGCAGGCACATGCTCATAACCTGCCAACATAAAAACACGAACCGGAAACGCTCCGACTGTGGCACGTGTTTTCTGAAAAAGTGGAACCGCAACTTTTTCGTTCCGGCACGTGTTTTTTTCACTTCTCGCACCAAAAGAAAAATTTTCCCGCGCCACGTTTTTAGGAGGTAGAAACATAAAAAATTCGGGGCGTAAACTATCAGAACATGGGATTCGCGAGATTATCCCAAACGCATCCTTATACGATCGCCTCCTTATATATAATACGGAGTCGTTTCTATGCAGCTGCCCTATGCAAAATGGCTATATTTGCACGCACAATAAAGAAAGTCATTGCGACAAATGAGAACAATCAAACTGAAAGACAAAGAGTTTGAGATTTACATTCCGGCGACTCGCATACATGAAGCCATTAAGAGGATGGCTGCCGAGATCAAACGGGATCTGCATGAGGACAATCCCCTATTCGTCTGTATCATGAACGGCTCGTTTATGTTTGCAGCCGAACTGATGCAGGCTCTCGATGAGAGTTATCAAGTGGATTTCGCCCGCTACTCCAGCTATTGCGGTATGCAGAGCACATTCGTGCTCAAGGAGATTATGCCCGTGACGGCCGACATGCGTGGCAGGACAGTGGTCATCGTAGAAGATCTGATTGATTCGGGCTATACGATGAGTTGCGTAAAGGAGAATTTCTACGAACTTGGAGCCAAAGAGGTGCGCATAGCAGCTATGCTGACCAAACCCGCTGCACTCAAATGCGATATCCATACCGATTATGTAGGCTTGGAGATCGGCAATGACTTTATCGTAGGACACGGCCTTGACTATGATGATCTGGGACGCATGTACCAGGACATCTATAAAATAAAAGAATAGATGCTTAACGTACTAATCTTCGGTGCTCCCGGTTCCGGGAAGGGCACCCAAAGCGAAGAACTGATCCGTCGATATGGATTCCGGCATATTTCAACCGGAGAGTTGCTTCGTGCCGAAATCAAAGCTCAGACCGAACTGGGCCAAGCAGCAGCCGGCTACATCAACGAGGGACACCTCGTACCTGACAGCCTGATCGTGGACATGATGGAAAAGCTCATCAGCACTTTGGTCGATACCGAGGGGATTATCTTCGACGGATTTCCACGTACCATTCCCCAAGCAGAAGCCATGGAGACGATGCTCGCACATCATGGATGGAAGGTGGACATAGTGCTGAATCTGCAAGTACCCGAGGAAATGCTCATCGAACGCCTCCTGAACAGAGGAAAGGTCAGTGGTCGATCGGATGACAACATCGAGACCATTCGCAAGCGTCTGGATGTATATGCCAACGAGACTGCACCATTAGTGGATTTCTTCACCCGGAAGAATGTGCTGCACAACGTGGTAGGTACGGGGACGATAGAAGAGATCGCTTTGCGTATCGCTCCCATTGTGGACAAGTTCCGCAAAGTCTCTAACTAAATCCATCGTATGGCAGCAGAGTCCAATTTCGTCGATTACGTCAAGATATACTGCCGTTCGGGCAAGGGAGGGAGAGGCTCTACGCACTTCCGCAGGGAGAAGTACATCCCCAAAGGTGGCCCGGACGGAGGCGACGGAGGCCGTGGCGGACATGTCTTTCTCCGTGGCAATCGGAATTATTGGACACTGCTGCATCTGCGCTATGACCGTCATATCATGGCTACGAACGGACAGAGCGGCGGAGCCAAGCGAAGTACCGGAGCGAACGGAGAGGATCGTATCATAGAAGTCCCCTGCGGGACGGCTGTTTACGATGCCGATACGGGTGAGTTTATCACAGACATTACCGAGCACGGACAGCAGGTGATGCTGCTCCAGGGAGGCCGAGGCGGACACGGCAATACGTTCTTCAAGACCGCTACCAATCAGGCCCCCCGATATGCTCAGCCCGGCGAGCCGGCACAGGAGCGTATGGTGATCATGCAGCTCAAGATGCTGGCCGATGTCGGTCTGGTCGGATTTCCCAATGCCGGCAAATCGACACTGCTATCAGTGCTCACTGCTGCAAAGCCGAAGATCGCCAACTATCCGTTCACTACGCTGGAACCCAATCTCGGTATCGTAGCCTATCGAGACAAGCGATCCTTTGTAATGGCGGACATCCCGGGCATCATCGAAGGGGCTTCATCGGGGAAAGGACTGGGACTGCGTTTCCTGCGGCACATCGAAAGGAACGCTTTGCTCCTCTTCATGATTCCGGCCGATACGGACAACATTGCCAAGGAATACGAGATACTCAGTCGGGAGCTGGTGGCATACAACGAAGAGTTGGCACAAAAGCGCAAAGTGCTGGCCATAACCAAGTGCGACCTCATCGACGAAGAGCTGTGCGAGATGCTTCGGGAGGAGCTGCCGACAGGCTTGCCCGTAGTTTTCATTTCTGCCGTGGCACAACAGGGACTGGAAGAGCTAAAGGATACCTTGTGGAAAGAACTCAGCAAGGAGACCCTTCACGAGCCGGACAGCATAGTACGCCAAGCTCTTGATTTGACCAGTCTTACATGGGATGAGGAGGACGATTTGTTCCCGGCATCGATAGAAGACGACGAGGATGAAGAAGGTCTCGACGACATTGATTTTGATTTGGAGATCGAATACGATAACGAAGGAGACGATGCACCGGATCAGCTTTGACGTACCTATTCTGCATCATTGTCCGGCTTTTCGCGTAGGAGTGGTAACGGCCAAAGTTGCAGCAGGCCGGTCGCCATCCACTCTTATAGATGAGATGAACAGAGAGGCCGATCGGCTGATACAGACTTGCGACCTCCCGGCCATCAAAGAAATCCCTGCCATAGCAGCCACACGCAGCTGCTACAAACGTACCGGCAAGGATCCTAACCGCTACAGGCCGTCTGCCGAGCAGTTGTCCCGACGTGTAGTACGCGGATTGGGGCTTTATTATATCAATGCTTTGGTGGACATAGGCAACCTTTTATCTCTTCGTACAGGGTACTCTATCGGGGTATTCGACCGTGATAAGGTAGGCTCCGACATTGTATTCGGCGTGGGATATGCAGACGAACCTTTTGTCGGAATCGGACGTGGCGAATTGAATATCGAAGGCCTGCCTGTCTATCGAGACGAGAACGGTGCTTTCGCCACTCCTACCAGCGACCACGAACGAACGAGCGTGGACGACATCACGAAGAATACGCTCATATTCATCAATGATTTCGGTGTGGATCGGACTCATTCGGACTGTCTCGAAGAGGCAGTCGCCGAAGCAGTACGCTTGCTCAAGCTTTATGCCGGTGCTTCGGACATAAGTACACAGATCGTCAGTGCCGAAGATGGTGCCGATCCGGTATTTTTGACTATTCCGCATTGACCGCCCGCAGGCGAAAGACCCTCTCATGCAAACATCAGCAATGTCAGCTATAAGCAGGAAGTCGGCTCTCTCTCTCTTCTTCCTCTCTCTTTTCTTATTGGGGATGCTACCGCTCGCAGGGCAAACTCGCTTCGCCGGAGTGGTATTGGATTCGGCTACATTGGAGCCGATCCCCTATGCTTCGGTCTTCTGTGCCGACAATAAAGGAGTGGGCACGGTAACCTCTGCCGCCGGTATGTTCGACCTGACTTCTCCCCATAACGATCGGACTATCATCATATCATCGACCGGATACAGGAAGCAAACTTTTTCATTGCGTTCGAACGAAAAGCGCAATATGCACTGCCGTATCCTTTTGGCTTCGGAGGAGTTGCAACTGAGCAGCGTAGTGGTCAAAGCCAAGAGACGGAAATACTCCAAGAAAAACAACCCCGCTGTGGATCTGATCCGCAAAGCCATAGCGGCCAAGGACAGCAACCGGATAGAATCGGCACCGGCGTACAGCTACCGTACATACGAAAGAATACTTGTCTCGGACGATGATTTCCGATCGGACGAAGGATTCTTGCACCTCAAGCACGGACAGTGTGCACAATGGGCAGACAGCTCACGCTTTACCGACAGGCGCATACTGCCGCTATCCATGCGAGAGAAACTGATACAGACCGAGCGACTGCCCAACAAAGGCGAGCGTACACAAGTATTGGCACGACGACTGGACGGTGTGGACGAAAAGCTCGATGAGGGTCCCCTGACCACCAATCTGGAAGAGATATTCCGCCCGATCAATATCTACGACAACGATATTCCCATCATGCTCAGTCGCTTTCCCAGCCCGATGAGCAGCACTTTTGCAACAAGTTTCTACAAGTACTTCATTGCCGATACTGTGCGAATAGAGGATGAGGATTGTATCGAAATGATTTTCTCTCCTTTCAATCCCGAGAGTGCAGGCTTTACGGGAAGACTCTGGATCGTCAAGAGCGACTATTCGTTACGTCGGATCATCCTGAACCTGCCGATATCGAGCAATGTGAACTGGGTGACCCACCTACGCATAGCACAAGATTTCCAACGGGTTCCCTGTATAGATGTTTCGGGACAAACGACCCGATACTATCGCGTACTGAAACGGCAGGATTTTCAGGCATTATTATCGGCTACTTCATTCATTCCTCAAGGGTTGGAAGTGGAGCAGAGCCGTATCCTTTCCGACTATCGCATCGGTGAAGGAAGCATTGGCAGGGATCCGTCTTCTGTCGGTTTTCTTGCTACCGATTCGGTTTACGATGCGGCAGCTCCTCGCGAAACGGATGGCTACTGGAATGTAATGAGACCGGAACCACTGCCTTCCACGGGGAAAAAGCTGTTGTCTTTCATGCATTATCTACGCAACGATCGTACATTCAAGGCATCTACCACCATCGCCAAAACACTGCTGACCGGTTATCTCGGATTCCCCATTGCGATGAACGACTCTATACGCCCCAAATTCGACTTCGGGCCTGTGCATACCCTCTTCGGAGGCAACAAAATCGAGGGCTTCCGTATGCGCGTAGGTGGCATGACACTGGCCGCTCTCAATCCGCACTTTTTCGCTCAAGGTTATATTGCATACGGGTTCAAGGACAAACGATGGAAGTGGAGAGGTGCTCTTACTTACTCCTCTATTCCTAAGAAGCTGTACATGCAAGAATTTCCACATCGCAATCTCTCTTTCATCGCCTCGTACGATCTGTATACGCCGGGACAAGTAGTGGATCCTATCTTCAAGGACAACATAACGGTCATACTCGGCACTATGAACAATTTGCGCCGATCCTACGTCGAAGAATATCGGTTGGAATATGATAGAGACTGGGGGCCTGATTTCAGTACGATCATTTGGGGAAGCCACCGCCGAGACGAACCTACCGGCACACTACGCTACGATCAGGTAGAGGCTGATGGTACGATACGGCCGATCCATTCGTACCGCGCCACGGAATTGGGGTTTACCCTCCGCTATGAACCGGGGCGTATTCCCTACAATGGTCGCAAAGGGCCGAACACGGCTTTCAATGTAGTGCGCCGATCTCCCGTGTTCGAACTGGAGCACCGCATGGCATTTTCAGGCCTGTTTGGAGGAGACTTCAGCTACCAGCGTACGGAATTCCGATACAAACATCACATTTGGCTCTCTCTTTTCGGAATGTTGGATGCCTCTGTTCGTGCAGGGCAAGTTTGGACACATGCTCCCTACCCTCTCTTGGAGATTCCACCGGTCAATGAGAGTTACACTCTGCAAAGCGGAGCATTTCAGTTGATGGAGCCATTGGAATTTATCGCTGACCGATACACGCAGTTTCATCTGACCTACCATCCGGAAGGTCTTATGCTCAATCGTATTCCGCTCATCAAACGGTTGGCTTGGCGCGAATTAATTTCTTTTCATGGTATGTGGGGAGATCTTACTCCCCATAATAAGCCCGGATCGGTCGGTAGTTTTCTCTTTCCCGAAAATACTATCCCCATGAATCATACATGGTACATGGAAGGGAGCATAGGTCTGGAGAATATCTTCCGGCTCCTGCGCATCGAATACTTCCGACGCTTCACCCAATTACAAACGACTCCGAATAAATGGGGAGTCCGTGCTCGCTTCCAGATCACTTTCTGACCTCTAAAGGAAAGAGGAAATGCCGAAACTTTTCGTTCTGACATTTCCTCCTTTTCGAAGCGATTCTTAATAGAATCAGAGCTTGATGAAGCGTTCGGCCGGTGTGCTGCCTTGAGTCATGAGTTTGATCACATAGGCCCCGGCAGTCAAAAACCTTCACGCCGATCATGCGAGTATTCTCCATAGAGAGCACCAAACGACCTGAAAAATCAAATATCCGGACACCGAAGTCACCTTCATACTTAATATTCAGTACATCCTTCACCGGATTGGGATAAACCCCGGAATCAGAAGAAAAATAGCCTGCAATTTGACCCATAGGACCAACATCTGATTTTTGCAGCCTGCAATTTGCCCCATACGCCTGATTTTTTCTACCAAAACGAATTGGGGATGAAAAAACTTTGTATTTTTGCCCCAAAGCAAGAAATCAAAAACAATACTATCGGATATGGAAATCAAGAAATCGCCTAAGGCCGACTTGGAGAAGGGAAAAGGTTTGAACTTCCTTTTGGGGCTTGTCGTAGCTCTCGCGATCGTGTATGTAGCTTTGGAATATCGTACTTACGATAAGATAGAGGCCTATACACGCGATAAAGTGGATATTGCCGACATGGAGGAAACCATCCTGCTCGAAGAAAACGAGCCGGAGCCGGAGCAGCCGGAGCCGGAGCAACCCCAGCAACAGGAGGTACAGCTGCCGGAAGAATTTAAGGTGGTAGATAACACCCAGAAAGTGGAGAAAATCGCTTTGGTCTCTGTCGATGAGAGCAAACCGTTGCCCCCGCCTGCGCCCGTTGCCCCCGTCAAAGTCGAGGAAGAAGAGGACAAAATCCACGAAGTGGTAGAAAGTCCGGCAGAGTTCCCGGGTGGTAGTTCAGCTCTTTATAAATGGCTTGGCAAGAATTTGGTCTATCCCGAGCAGGCAGCCGAAATGGGCATCCAAGGTAAGGTAATCGTTCGTTTCGTGGTCGAAAAAGATGGTTCTATTAGTCAGGCTACAGTCGTTAAGGGCATTGACCCCGCACTTGACAAGGAAGCCCTCCGCGTGATACAGGCTATGCCCAAATGGAAGCCCGGTATGCAGCAGGGAAGAGCAGTTCGTATGCGCTGTACCCAGCCTGTCCAGTTCAAGCTGCAATAAGCACGCTCCGATCTTTCTGTGCTCAAGCGAAGAAGACGTAAAGTGGGCTTTCATCCTTGTAGCCAAATCATTTCTTAGAGAATACAAAAGGCTCCCTGTCCTTGCTATTAGGACAGGTAGTCTTTTTTATTTTAGTTCCGTCATAATCAACCTACTATAGTTACAGTACTATGCATACTTTCGAAGACCTGAGAGAAATAATCGAACAGGAGATAGCATCACAACCCTATGATCAGAGAAAACCCGACGGCCTCTTCCAACCCATATCCTATATTTTGAGGCTCGGAGGCAAGCGTGTCCGCCCTACCCTCGCATGTATAGCCTGCGAGATGTTCGGTGGTGATTATAAGCCGGCCCTCGAAGTGGCTATGGCTATTGAAACTTACCATAACTTCACCTTGCTGCATGACGATCTCATGGACAAATCCTCCATGAGAAGAGGTAAAGAAACCGTTCATCATCGGTGGGGGGATAATACAGCCATTCTCTCCGGCGATGCCATGACAGTTGCCGCCTACGAGCATCTGGCCAGAGTGGATAGTCGGCTACTGCCTGTCCTTTTGCCCTTGTTCAATCGTATGGCTATGGAGATTTGCCAAGGACAACAGTACGACATGGACTTCGAACGGCGGGACTTTGTTGCCGAGGACGAGTACCTGGAGATGATTCGTTTGAAGACAGCAGTTCTCTTGGCTACAGCCCTTAAGATGGGGGCTATAGCCGGAGGAGCGGATATTGAGAAAGCAGATATTCTCTATCGCTACGGCATACATATCGGCTTGTCTTTTCAATTGGAGGACGACCTCCTCGATGTATATGGCGATCCCATTATCCTCGGCAAGAAAATCGGCGATGATATAGCTTGTAATAAAAAGACGATGCTTCTGATCAAAGCCCTTGAGATGGCTCAGGGAGAGGAATTGAATCTCCTCAGAGAATCCCTTTTGATGCCGGATGTGCAGTGTGAAGAAAAGATCCGAGCTGTGACAGGTATTTATAATCGTCTGGGGATTCGTCCGATCGTGGAAGATCTGATCGATTATCACAACGGTTTGGCCGAAAAGGCTCTTGACGAATTGGGTCTTGATGAGATCACAACCAAGCCTTTGAGAGAACTGATCGGTACTCTCCGTAACAGAAAATCATAAGAAATAGAAAGTTTTTGTATCAATACATCGGAATAAATAGAGGTGATTGCCTCTTATTCGCTCTTGCCTAATGATACTCATCGATACCCATACGCATGTTTATGAACCCCAGTTCGACGATGATGTCGAGCAAGTAATTCTTGCTGCTCAAGAAGCCGGTCTCATTCATCTCGTCATGCCGAATATCGATGTGGAAAGTATCGCGCGTATGCAGGGAGTCCTCTCTCGACACCCGGGCTATGTGTCCGAGGCTATGGGCCTGCATCCAACATCAGTGCGAGATGATTTTCGGGAACAACTCACTTTTATTCGCCACGAACTGGATACCCGTTCGTTCGTAGCTATAGGAGAAATCGGTATCGATTTGTATTGGGATAAGACATTCGAAGCAGAACAAGTCGAAGCCTTTCTTACTCAGATAGAATGGAGTATGGCTTACGACTTGCCGATTATTATACATTCTCGCGAGGCATGGGATGTGGTATTTGCGTGTCTGAACAGGTTCCCATCCGATAAAATCCGAGGTGTTTTTCATAGTTTTTCGGGCGATGAGACCGATCTTCGACGAGCTTTGTCATATCCTCATTTCTATATAGGTATCAATGGAACTGTAACATTCAAGAAAAACACGCTCCCGGCCCTATTGCCTCTGATACCTCTTGATCGGCTCCTGCTTGAAACGGATTCGCCTTACTTGGCACCCACCCCGAAAAGAGGCCGCCGCAATGAACCTGCTTATCTGGTGCATACAGCTACTTTTATTGCACACAGTCTCGGACTGGATCCGGATATTTTGGCTGAAAAAACGGCCCGAAATGCATGCCGTTTTTTCGGTTTTCAGTTTCAAGAGGGAAAAATTATTCGTCCGATTTAAGTATTCCAACTGAAAAATGTGCTCCAAAATAGGGATGGAATGATGAAAAAAACATAGATTTGCGGATGAATCCGGTTAAGACGTTGTATTGATCGGCAATCCTCCCACCCATAATTCGTGGTTATGAGGCTGATGCATAAGGCTATAGCCGCACCCAAGTTGACGGGTAGGGAGTTTTTAATGGAATGACAAGGAGAGGTGCTCGAGTGGTTGAAGAGGCACGCCTGGAAAGTGTGTAAACGCCGAAAGCGTTTCGCGGGTTCGAATCCCGCTCTCTCCGCGCAGAAGATTATTAAGGAACAAAATAAAAGAAAACGAAAAGTACTAATCTAAACAAAAGACTCGCGATGAAAAAGTTATTTGCAACAATTGCATGTGTGGCCTTTATGTCAGTAGGCTTCATGACTCAGGCTTTCGCTCAAGATGCAGCGGCTGATTCGGCCACTTCGGTAGCTATGGAGACTGCTGCAGTAGAAGAGGAAGCTCCTGCGGTTGAAACAATCCCCGCGGCTGAAGAAGCTTCTTTCCACCAGGCATTGAAGAAGAAGTTTATCGAAGGTGGCCCCGAGTTTATGTCCACTGTAGCTATTGCCCTTATTTTAGGTTTGGCTATCTGCCTGGAGCGTATCATCTATCTGAACTTGGCTGACACGAACAACGAAAAATTGCTTGCTGATATTGATCAAGCTCTTGAGCGTGGCGATGTAGAAGGTGCTAAGACCATTGCTCGCGACACTCGTGGTCCTGTAGCATCAATCGCTTATCAGGGCCTGATGCGTATTGATCAGGGAGTAGATATTGTAGAACGCTCTATCGTTTCATACGGGGGTGTTCAGAGCGGTTTGCTCGAAAAGAATCTTTCATGGATTACCCTCTTTATTGCCATGGCTCCTTCTCTTGGATTCTTGGGTACAGTAGTAGGTATGGTGATGGCATTCGACAAGATTGAGCGCGTAGGTGATATCAGCCCGACGGTTGTTGCCGGCGGTATGAAGGTGGCTTTGATCACTACCATCGGTGGTCTTATCGTAGCCTTGATCCTTCAGGTATTCTATAACTACATCCTTTCTAAGGTAGAGGGTATCCTCAACAAGATGGAAGACGCATCTATCACACTGCTCGATTCCATTATCAAGTACAACGTGAAATTCAAAAAATAATAACAGATATGGCTGTTACTAAAATAAGAAAAGTATCCAGCTGGACTCTCATTTCTATTGTGACCATCAGCGTTATCGTTGTATTGGCATTCTTCTTTGGAGGAAATCACGTGGAAGGAGAGAGGACGATCTATCATCAGACCGGCCTGCTGCTTACTTGGTCATATATTTTATTCGGAGCTGCCGTGCTGGCGACTTTGTTCTTTTCCTTAGGCTCTTTTGCCAAGGGTTTCAAGAACAATCCCAGGAGAGCCATGATGTCGCTTGCGTCTTTCATCCTCTTGGTTGTCGTGTTGCTCATTGGCTATGCAGCGGGTAGTACTGAGGCGATGATCAGTCTCAACGCAGATTCTGCCCAATACAACACACCGGGTTGGTTGAAAGTTACGGATATGTGGCTTTACACCATCTACACCTTAGGTATCCTTGTAATTTTGGCAACAATTTGGGGTGCAGCCCGCAAGTCACTGAAGCGTTGATCGTGTAATCATTATAAAAGAAAACAGAAAGCACTATGGCAAGAAAGAAAAGAAAAACGCCCGGCATCAACGGATCATCATCAGCCGATATCGCTTTTATGTTGCTTATCTTCTTTTTGATTACTACATCAATGGATACGGATATGGGGCTTACTCGTCGTTTGCCACCGCTCTCTCCTAACAAGGAAAAACAACCCGACGTCGAGATCAATGACCGCAACATCATGCGTATATTGGTCAATAAGAATGACGAGATTATCTTGTTGAAAAAGGGAGCTACAGGATCGCAGGATCAGATTATCCCCGTGAAGTTGAGTGATTTAAGACGGATTACAAAAGAGTTTATCGCCAACCCCACGAATCGTGCCGATCTTCCCGAGAAGGAAAAGCGCGAGGTAGTAGGGCTTGGTACCATGGAACTGGTTACTTCTTCTTATGCTATTTCGATCAAAAATCAGATCGAGACCAGCTATCAGATGTATATCAGTGTACAAAATGAACTCATTGCTGCATATAACGAAGTTTGGGACGAATTTGCTCAAAAGTATTTCCACAAACCATACAAGGAGCTTACTCCTTCCAAGCAGAAGGCTGTTTTAGAAGCATATCCGTTGCACATTTCAGAAATGCCGTTGTCTAATCTCAAGTAAAGAATAAGGAACAAAATGGGAAAGTTTAATAAATCCGGCGGGCGTGAAATGCCCGAACTCAATACCTCGTCTTTGCCTGACTTGGTTTTTGCGTTCCTCTTCTTTATCATGATGGTAACGACAATTCGTGAGGTGACGCCCAAGGTGTCGTATAATAACCTCCCTAAAGCGACTGAATTGACCAAGCTCGAAGAAAAGTCTTTGGTTACATTCGTATATATCGGCAAGCCCAATGAGGCTTATCAGACTATGTACGGGACCAAACCTTGTATTCAGCTGAATGATCAGATTACGCAAGATCCGGGTGCTGTATATACGTACGTTAAACAAGAGGAAAGCAAGGTTAAAGATGAGCGCAAAAAGCTTATGACAATATCCATCAAAGGTGACAAAGATACCAAGATGCATATCTTCGAACAGGTAAAATATGAGCTTCGTCGTGCTGATGCTTTGAATATCAACTATTCGGCTCGTAAGGACACCAAATAGTATCCTTGTAGAAGAATAAATACCCTTATAAAAGGCTGTGTATGAGGAAACTCACGACACAGCCTTTTTCATTACCTCACTGTCATAAAGTTTCCTTAGCAGTTGTAAGAATGTTTTTTCAGCCTCTGACTAATAGAAAAATACACGGAAATGGGTTTTTTGTGCAAAAATCAGCCCGAAAATTTGTTGTGTAACGTAAAAGCGGATAACTTTGGCACAGAAAAAGGTTTATGACAGATATCCATCCGCCCCTCCTTCTCATAGATACCTCCACTCGCGGTTGCTCAGTGGCGGTTGCTGCTGCAGGTACTATTATCTCACAACGGGTCAGCCATGTGGGCAATTCGCATGCTGCTAACATCGGCGTATTCGTACAAGAGGTCTTGACAGAGGCAACAGGCTTAGGAGCGAAGCCTTCTATAGTAGCTCTAAGTTCCGGTCCCGGATCATATACCGGACTACGCATCGGATCGTCCATTGCCAAAGGGTTATGCTTTGGACTCGGAATACCGCTTGTGTCTGTCCCTACTTTGGAGTTGATTGCTGAGGCTGCACGACCACTGTCTCAACCTGATTGGTTGATTTGCCCTATGATCGACGCCAGACGTATGGAAGTTTATACAGCACTTTTCGATTCCAAAGGTAAAGCCCTTACTGATACACTGCCTTTGGTGATAGACAATGATTCTTTTTCCGAAGAACTCAAAAAGCGCAATATCTTGTTCGTTGGTGATGGTGCTGAAAAGTGTCGCCCCTTTCTTTCACATCCCAATGCTCATTTTTCAGAGAATGTCATCTATCCTCTTGCTTTGTATATGCTTCATCCTGCGTTATCGCGTATCGAGACTTCATCTTACGAGGATGTTGCCTATTGGGAGCCATTCTACCTGAAAGAATTTGTAGCTACCGTAGCCAAAAACAAAGTAATTCCACGTACACAAACGGCATAATACCATTCAGAGGAAATCATTTAGAATTAGAATACGAAGACTACAATCATATTTTGATAATACTCAAACTCAAAACGAAAATAAACACTCATGAAGATTATCGTTCTTGCTAAACAGGTGCCTGATACCCGTAATGTGGGTAAGGATGCCATGAAAGCCGACGGTACTGTGAATCGTTCCGTCTTGCCGGCTATCTTCAATCCCGAAGACCTCAATGCTTTGGAGCAGGCTCTGCGTGTCAAGGAAACTATGCCTGATACGACCGTTCATATTCTCACGATGGGACCTCCTCGTGCAGCAGACATCATACGCGAAGCCATGTATCGTGGTGCCGATGGTGGCTACTTGCTTACAGACAAGGCTTTTGCCGGTGCCGATACTTTGGCTACCAGCTATGCCCTTGCCACAGCTATTCGCCATATCGGATTGCCTGATCTGATCATCTCCGGTCGTCAGGCTATCGATGGCGATACGGCACAAGTAGGCCCACAGGTGGCAGAGAAACTCGGACTTCCGCAAGTGACCTATGCTGAAGATATTCTGAAAATAGATGCCAAAAGTATCGAGATCAAGCGTCGTCTTGAGCGAGGTGTAGAGACCGTTGTCGCTTCAATGCCTTTAGTTGTAACGGTAAACGGCTCCTCAGCTCCGTGTCGTCCACGCAATGCCAAGTTGCTCCAGCGATATAAATATGCTCGTACAGCTTCCGAAACCAAAGACACGACAGAGGAGATCAAAGCACTCCTTGGCCAACGTCCGGGCTTGCATATTGTGGAATTGGGTGCCGCAGAAGTAGGGGCAGACCTCGCTCAGTGCGGTCTGTCCGGTTCACCTACAAAAGTGAAACATATAGAGAGTGTTGTGTTCCAGACCAAAGAAGCAAAACGAATGCTCCCCGAAGATGGAGAGATTGAAGCTTTGATGCAGGAACTTATTACTAATCATACAATCGGATAAGATAGATCATGAACAATCTTTTTGTATATCTCGAAATAGAGGCCGGCGTCGTTCAGGACGTAAGTCTCGAATTGCTGACCAAAGGCCGCTCATTGGCCTCTACCTTGGGCTGCAGACTGGAAGCCATTGCTATCGGCAAATCCATTGATGGCGTTGCCGAACAGGTATTTCCTTACGGAGTGGACAAATTGCACGTGTTCGAAGATGATCGCTTGGAACATTATCTGACACTCCCCTTCACTTCTATTGTGACGAAGTTCTTCGAAGAAGAAAAACCTCAAATCGCTTTGCTTGGTGCCACTTCTGTTGGACGTGACCTCGGTCCCCGTGTTTCATCCGCATTGGGTAGCGGTCTTACAGCAGACTGTACCTCCCTTGAAATAGGCGATCATGAAGACAAGAAGGAAGGAAAGGTTTACAAGAACCTGCTCTATCAGATCCGTCCCGCATTCGGTGGAAATATCGTAGCCACTATCATCAATCCCGATTGCCGTCCACAGATGGCTACAGTACGGGAAGGCGTAATGAAGAAAGAAATTCTTTCGGCAGATTACAAAGGCGAAGTTGTTCGTCATTCTGTAGCTGATTATGTCAAAGCCGAAGACTTCGCTGTAAACATTATCGAGCGTCATATAGAAGCAAGCAAATCCAACCTCAAGGCTTCACCCATTGTCGTTGCCGGTGGCTACGGAGTCGGAAGCAAGGAAAATTTTGCCCTCTTGCATGATCTTGCATCTGTATTGGGTGGAGAAGTTGGAGCTTCTCGTGCTGCGGTAGATGCTGGTTTTGCCGATCATGACATGCAAATCGGACAGACAGGTATTACCGTTCGTCCCAAGCTCTATATCGCTTGCGGTATCAGCGGACAAATCCAGCACATCGCCGGTATGCAGGAAAGCTCTATCATCATTGCCATCAACAATGACCCGAATGCTCCTATCAATGCAATTGCCGACTACGTGATTACGGGAACCATCGAAGAAGTGATTCCCAAAATGATTACTTATTACAAGAAGAACAGCAAGTAACAGAGAAGATTATGGCTAATTATTATACAGACACCCCGCAGCTCAGGTATCACCTGAATCACCCGCTGATGCGTCGCATCGTGGAGTTGAAAGAGAGAAGCTATACGCAGAAAGAAGAGTTCGACTATGCTCCGCTCAACTTCGAAGATGCCATGGACAGCTACGAGCAGGTGCTCGAAATCGTTGGCGAGATCTGTGGCGATATCATCGCACCCAACGCTGAAAGCGTAGATCACGAAGGGCCTACGCTCCATGACGGACGCGTTGCGTATGCAGCCGGCACGAAGCAGAACCTCAAAGCTATTACAGATGCCGGCCTGATGGGTATTTCCATGCCCCGCCGTTATGGCGGTCTCAATTTCCCGATCACCCCTTATATCATGGCTGCAGACATTGTATCGCGTGCCGATGCAGGCTTTGAGAATATCTGGGGATTGCAGGACTGTGCTGAGACTCTCTACGAATTTGGCAATGAAGACCAGCGCGAGCGTTTCATTCCTCGCGTTTGTGCCGGTGAGACCATGTCTATGGACCTGACCGAACCGGATGCCGGATCAGACCTGCAGGCTGTCATGCTGAAAGCTACTTATTCCGAAGCTGACGGATGCTGGTATCTAAATGGGGTAAAGCGCTTCATCACCAATGGTGACTCACATATCCACCTCGTATTGGCACGAAGCGAAGAAGGTACCACTGATGCTCGTGGTCTCTCTATGTTCATCTATGATCATCGTGATGGCGGAGTGACGGTACGTCGTACGGAAAACAAAATGGGTATTAAGGGAGCTCCTACTTGCGAACTGGTCTTCAAGAATGCCAAGGCAGAACTTTGCGGAGACCGTAAGATGGGACTTATCAAGTACGTAATGGCTCTGATGAATGGTGCTCGTCTGGGTATCATGGCACAGTCGGTAGGTCTGTCGGAAGCAGCTTTCCGTGAAGCTCACTCCTATGCCCTCGATCGTAAGCAGTTCGGTAAGCCTATTATTGCTTTTGCTCCCGTTTACGAGATGCTCTCTCTCATTCGTGCCAAGGCAGATGCTTCGCGAGCTATGTTGTACGAAACCAGCCGCTTTGTCGATATGTACAAAGTGCTGGAGGATATCAGCCACGAGCGCAAATTGACTTCCGAAGAACGTGCGGAAATGAAGCATTTCAGCCGTCTGGCAGATGCCTATACCCCTATGGGCAAAGGAATGACCTCCGAGTTTGCCAATCAGAATGTCTATGACTGTGTTCAGATCCACGGTGGTAGCGGCTTCATGAAGGACTACACCTGCGAACGTCTCTACCGCGATGTACGTATCACAAACATCTACGAAGGTACCACACAGTTGCAGGTCGTAGCAGCCATTCGCCATATCACGACAGGCACTTATATCGCTCGTATCCGTGAAGAGTACCAGCAGACAGAAGTTAAGCCAGAGTTGCGACCGATGAAAGAGGCTCTGGCTCGTATGACCGACCGTGCCGAAGCACTGATAGCATTCGTAACAGAACAGAAAGACCAGGAGCTGCTCGATTTCCAAGCACGTCGGCTTGTAGAGATGACTGCTCATGCAGTCTTCGGCCATCTGCTGATGTTGGCTGCCAATGACGACGATTCATTCCGTCAGTCGGCAGAGGTATATCTACGTTACGGTCAGGCTGAGCAGGAGAAGATCGACAGCTACGTGCGCGCTTTCCGTCCGGAAGAACTCACATTCTATAGCCGTTGCTCTCGTCCCGAATAATCAGAGACACAAAATATACTGAGCCTGAAGAGGCTGCCCCCTGACTCTATGGGGACAGCCTCTTTTGCTTTCGTGATGTGACGCCTGAGCCGGTCATCAATAAAAAAGGCAATCAACTTTGTAGTCGATCGCCTTCTTAATTCTTTGTCGGGGTAGCGGGATTCGAACCCACGACCCCCTGCTCCCAAAGCAGGTGCGCTAACCGGACTGCGCTACACCCCGAGAAACCGTTTACTCACAGTTTTCAGATGCAAAAGTAGTATCTTTTTCAAAACCACACAAATTATTTGAATGCAAATCCCGACAGCGAAAAACATGAAGATCGTAGATAAAGAAGATCGTAGATAATTCGTAAAAGTGGCATTATATTTGCTCATATTCTATTGATTTTCAAAAGATACGGAATAGAAAGATAGCTACTTTTTAGAACTAAAAAACAAATAGAATATCAGTGCTTTATATACTGATTCAGAAATAAAAAGACTGCAGGATGAAGCCCTATCAGAAACTAACGATTGTCATTTTTCTTCTTTTAGAGTCGTACTTCGCTGTGTCGGCTCAGTACGAGAATTTCAAACAAAAGGTTTTCACCGGTTCAGCAGAGGTATTTCTCTCATTGGGGCAGGATATTCATTCCGGTAGAGCAACAGCCGAACAGGACTGGGAAAAGCTGTTCTCCACCATGGGATACACGAAGTATTTGAACAACCCTAAAGGCGAAATGATCAAAAGAGAGCTTAAAGAAGCCATGCTGCTTGCTTTTGATCCTGACCGGATAGCAGAAGCGGACAGCATCCTGAAACATCCTGCTACAATAACGAATATGCCTCTTGTCCTCAGACAAAATATCTGTCGGCTCGCCCGTAAACGAGAAGAAGCCGAAAGTTTTCTTCTGCATACGGATTTTCTCACCCTATTGTATAGGGCAAATGAAAAGACAAAAAAATACTTACCCGAACGAGCCTGGTCATCCAATCCGCTATTGAACGACCTCTTTCTGATTGCCACTATTCCCGATGCCAGTGTACGCGATCATGCTATTTTCCTTGACCTGAATCTCGCGCTTTCGATGCAAGAAGAAGAGCTTGTAGACCTATTTGCACACGAGTTTTTCCACAACTATCGCGAAATGGCTTATCAAGGTTCATCCGGAGATTCTTTTTTGAATGCATTCGACCTTTTCCAGAACGAAGGAATAGCAGATCTGATTGACAAAAAAAGAAACGACGACAAAATCATGCAATTCTTCGGCGAGGAGTTCGTAAAAGCCTATAAAGAAGAGTTGGCCAATGCACCGAATACTTTAGCCCGAATCGACTCCCTGTCCATCGTTTTCGATCCGAATACCTCCCAAGACGAGGAGTATAAACCCGTGGCTGATCTTGTGCTCTTCGGAGGGCATCCCGTCGGTTATTATATGGCAAGCCTTATACAAGAGCAGGGATATATGAGGGAACTCATTGACAATTATGACAATCCCGTAGTGTTTGCAACGCTGTACAATCAGGCTGCAAGAAAAAAGAATGCAGTATCGAAAGGGAGAGAATATATCCTCTCCGATCATCTTATCGATCACTTAAAGCAGGCCTATAAAAAACAAGAGGGAAAGCAAAACGACATAAAGGAAGATAGAAGCACAACCCTTAGTGGTATCGCCAACCGCTGCAATTTCCACCGTCCCGTATTACGATTCCTTGGCATTGAGGTTTTTGCTATATTTGCGTCCTACAAATAACCAAGTAAAAAATTATGTATTTCGACTTCTTAGCTATCCATCATCTACTCCATAGATTCGCTCACCTCCATTCGTACACTTCTCATTATAAGATCTTTACAAAAGACTTCCTCGCTTATTGACACATAGGCCGGAATAGCTTTAGGCTGTTCGACAAATACACAACACAAGGCACCCACCGAGTTTTATAGCAAACTCGGTGGGTGCATTCGTTTTATCAAATCTCTAACCGACCTTTTTCTGTTTACGATTTATATATAAATTGCTTACGATCTGTATATTTATTGAAAACGATTTATATACAAATCATAAACGATCTATATATAAATTGAAAATGATTTATATATAAATCATTCGACTACCTCTTGAAAATCCGATCAAAGGCTGAAAGAATCCATTTTCTCATCTTTATCGCCTTGCAATCCTACCTCTTTCAGCTCCTTATTTAGAATCATTCCAAACTCATCTTCGTTGTTGAAAACTTTTTTGGCTCCATTCATTGAATCAAAACACAAAGCTAATTACCTCCCTTTTTGAGATTCGATAGAAGCCTTGTCAGCATCAGGGCAATCGTATCAAGCACCGAACAGCTCTTTGAGGTAACTTATTTGAGTATTGCCCTGAAAACCGCATATAGAACATCCCAATGCTCTATATCACAACCTCGCAAATCAAATTGAGACGAATCTCAACAACAGATATAAAAAAACTAAATTCTAGAATTCCATTTCGTAGTTTTCCATCCTAAATTTGACAAACCGTTGCAATTAAGACCGGAATACGCAAACCGGTTAGAAGTCTGATGCCACACCATCTATGTTCCTGAATTTGTATACATTTGGAACCCAAAGCTCGCTTCAATGTGGATTGTCACGGGTTTTGCCACACCGAAGCGGGATTGTAGTCACCAAAATCCGGATATAAGAACTTATGTGTAAGAAATTTACATTATTTGTGTTCATGGCGACACTGTCATTGCTTGCTGCCACAGACATGTCTGCCCAGTTAGCCGGCAGGACTATTTCGGCGACGTCGCAAACTGCCGGAAAGGTCAAAGTGACCTCTCCCCAAAAACCGAGTTTCAGCCTTGGGAAAGTTGAAATATCAGTTCGGCCGAGCATGCAAAAAGCAAAGAACGATTACGGCACAGTAGTCAGTGTTTTGAAAGAAGACTTCCATGGCTTTGCGACAGGCTCGATAGGTGCACCTGATCTGAATACGGTACTTACCTATGCCTTCCCGGGCGAATGCGAATATCCCTGGATTAACTTCAAACCGGGTTATACCCAGCAACAGGGTTGGGGTGGAGCCAATGTATGGCAGGCCGGTGGTACTGTTTGCCTCAATGCCGATGGAGAGAATTTCTCTCACCTGAATACGCCTATGCTCAACGTTTCCGGCTATCAGAACATTGCCATCGTTCGCTTCGATGCCCGTACGGCGGAAGGAATGGCCAATCAGATTATGATAGAAGCGGCCGAAACGTTCAATATGAGTCCTACATGGGATCTGCTCGGTGCTTTTCCTTTACCTCCGGTTACTCAGGAGTGGCAGACCTATGAGGTGATCTTCTACGGTGGCGGTTCATATTCGATATTCAATATCGTGGTGAATGATCATCCCGTTTATATCGACAATTTGGAGGTTTACCAGATCGATCAGTATGTATCCACACCTAAGGCACTGCCGCACACCAATTACAAAGGCAGTAGCTTCGATGCCAACTGGACCAAAGTAGCAGAAGCTGAGAGCTATTTGCTGGATGTCTATTCTCGCGGTGCCAATGGAGCGGATGTAGAATATCTGTTGGAAGCACAGGCTGTAAATGATACGACTTTCAACGTGACGAACGCCGAGTCGGGCAAAACTTATTACTACGAAGTACGTGCTCGTAAGGGAACTCATGTATCGATCGTATCTAAAGCCATGGAGGTGTTCGATCTCGAAGTGCCCAAGATGAATCCGGTGAATAACCTCACGGCATCTGCAGAAGATGTGACCTATACCGCTTCATGGAACGCTGTACCTTCAGCCGAACGCTACAACTATTTCGCTCGCTTCAAGCGTACAGCTGCCGCTGACGGCACATTCTTTGTTACCGACGAAAACTTCGATGGAATAAAGACTCCTACCGGAGAACTGACAGGCTGGACGATAGAAAATCCGTCTACCTATACGTACGATGAGGTTTACCTGAGCGATCTGGTACAAGCCGGCTGGAAAGGGACTAACTATGCTCCCTACACGGACTATATCTGCTTGGATGCATGGCAGTACATTTTCAATCACACCGATGCAGGCCTGATCTCACCGGAGTTGGATCTTTCCAAAGATGGCGGGAAGATAGACTTGAGTGTGAAGCTCTATGCCACGAAATACGTCGGCGACGATGGCCAGGGCAATCAGGTGGAAGGCTATACGCGAGCAGCGATCGCCCTCTTCCAATACGACGAGACTGTCGGAGACTATGTGCAGTCAGAGCTGCTGTATCTGAATGAATCGGACGGACTGGTCGATCAGTGGAAGGTATTCAACGTTTCTTTGACCAAGGGAACGGAGCGTTCGGTAATCGGCATATATGCCGTATATGCACCGGAAAATCTCTATGTCGATGATCTCAAGATCACTCAGAAGTATAAGGCCGGCGAAAGTTTGCTGGATCCCTTCTTCTTCAAGAGATATTTGGAAAGCGAATCGATCGATGTAAATGTGCCCGAGCGAGTATTCAAGAATGAAATGTTCCATCAGGTGGCTGCCGTGAAGCATGGAGGTCAAGGAGTACAATATCAAGGTTACAAAACGACTCCTTTCAGTCCGCTCCAATCTTTCGGAGTCTGTCCTTCTCCCACGAATCTGACTCCCTCGGCAAGCATGGCCAAGGCTATGGTACAGGTTATCGGAGATAATATCCATATCGACAATGTTCATGGCGAGGCTGTAAGTATTTATGATTTCAGTGGTCGTTTGGTTTATAGCGATTACTCGGGCAACGGGTCTATTGTTGTCAACTTAGGCCAGGGCGGAACGTTCATCGTCAAGGTGGGCAATCGCTCTGTGAAGCTGACTTACTAAGCTATTTCTCACCCTTTCCTAAAGGGTATACGGGGGTGTGCCGGAGTGTGAAGTGAGCACTTCGGCACACTCCTTTTATTATACTCTACGAGCTTTCAACGAGGAAATAAAGCGTTTACTGGTGTTCATCAGGCCAAAGTCTTAAATTTGTACGCTTATCCCTCGAAAATTATGAGAAGAATTGTCACCATCATTTCCCTTTTACTTTCTGTTTATCTCTTGTCGGCGCAAGATTCGAATACGCTGCTGCGCCTCGTCAGGATGCCACTCAAGAGTATTACGACAGAATACCCTAATAAGACAGGACAGGTGATCAATGACGAAGCCGATGCCCGACTGACCCCCTCTCAGTTGCACCCCGTTTTCTTTGGCTCGTTCGATTGGCACAGCAGCGTACACAGTCACTGGATGCTGGTACATACGCTTCGCATCGTACCCGATTTAGCCATGATGGATAGCATCGTCGCTGCTCTCGATCATTCGTTTACGGCGGAGAAGCTCGCAGCCGAAACGGCCTATTTCGACAGACCCGGGGGAGCGACGTTCGAGCGTACCTACGGATGGGCTTGGCTTTTGAAATTGGATGAGGAATTGCTTCGGCTATCTCAGGATGCTGCCGTGTCTTCGCACTTGGCAAGCCGTGCGGCAGAATGGCATCGGCATATGTCCCCTCTCTCTCGGACTATCGTAGCACGGTGGAAAGCTCATCTCTCCAAGATGACCTACGCCGATAGGATCGGTACGCACTCCAACTCGGCTTTCGCCATGGCCTTTGCCTACGACTGGGCTGTTGCTATGGGAGACAGCTGTTTTCGGGATTCACTCCGCCAAAAAGCATTGGACCTCTTCGCCAAAGACCGAACCATACCGGCTGAGTGGGAACCTAATGCCACGGACTTCTTTTCTCCTTCGCTGCAGGAAGCCGATCTGATGAGACGAATCATGCCTGCCGATACTTACCGGCAATGGTTCGAACAGTTTTTTACGGCCGAGGGATTGGAACGTCTGTGTACACCTCCCATCGTATCCGATCTGAACGACTATCACATAGTCCATCTCGTAGGACTTTCCTTTTCCAGAGCGTGGTGTATGGGAGCTATAGCGAGGGCTTTACCGGCGAATGATGGCATCGGAATGCGGATGCGACAAGCAGCCAAGCGGCATTACGAAGAGGGCATGAAGCAGATATTCAATAGCAATTATGGTGGCGATCATTGGCTGGGGAGCTTTGCCGCCTACGCCTATGAGGAGATAAAGTGGCTGATCGATCGGCTGTAATGAGATGAGATATTCGTAAGAACGATGGAGATAGTTTTTTCGATCAAGTATCGAGCCGATTGGGGGCAACGCCTCTGCATATCGGGCTCTTCGGCCGAATTGGGAAATTGGGATGAAGCACTTGCCTTGGAGCTGACAGCAACGGGCGAGGACAGATGGGAGGGACGTGTGATCATAGACGGTCGCCGCAAGGATATACAGTATTACTATCTGGTAAGAGACGCCGAAGGCAACGCCATTCGCAAGGAGTGGAAACGCATGCACCATCTGGTATTGGATCATGGTTACAAGCGAGTGCTGATGGACGATTACTGGATCGATCGACCGAAAAATGCACCCTTTTTCAGTTCTGCTTTTTACGATGTTTTCTTCCGCCATGAGGAGAAGCTGAAACGTGCCCCGAAACCAACGAAAGAGGGCGTCAAAGTCGTCATGCAGCTATATGCTCCATGTGTTCACCCCGACCAGAAGATCTGTATGACGGGCAATAGTCCTGCTCTTGGCAACTGGTCAGTGGAGCAAGCCCGTGCCATGCACCATTTGGGAAAGGGCGAATGGTCTATCACGCTAGAGAAGGATGAATTACCTCCACTTTTGGAATATAAGTTTTTCATTGCCGGACAAGACGACTGCTCCGACATCCGTTGGGAAGAGGGAGAAAACAGATCTTACCGATTCGAAGAGACGGATGCCTATGGTGCCGTCTATTTGGCCGGTCTCTGTTTCCGCGAGGGTGATTATATGCCACGCTATGCCGGCACCGTCATCCCCCTATTCGGACTGCGCACCCACAAGGATTGGGGCATAGGAGACTTCGGTGCACTCCGCCGTATGGTGGACTGGGCGGCAATGACCGGCCAGCGCATTATACAGCTCCTGCCCATCAACGACACCACTTACACACGCTCCTATCGCGACTCCTATCCATATAATATAGTATCGGTCATCGCCATCCATCCTATCTATGCCGATTTGGATGCGCTACCACGACTGAAGAATAGTGCTCTGATGGCAAAAATGGAGAAGCAGGCCGAAGCACTGAGGGCACTCAAGCAAATGGATTATCCGGCTGTGTTGGCTCTGAAGGAGGAATTTCTGCATGCCCTGTATCGACAGGAAGGGGCGAATGTGATGCGCAAGAAAGCTTTCCGTCAATTCGTCTCAGCAGCGGCCGATTGGTTGGATCCATATGCGGCTTTTTGCCATCTGCGCGACAAGTACGAGGGACTGCCACTCCATCTGTGGCCTGAATATACGTGGGGAAAAAACCAAATCGAACGAATGGCGGTATCTCCCGAACTGAAAACGGAGACCAATTACTATCGCTTCGTACAATTTTTACTCCACGAGCAGCTGCATGCCGTATCGGCCTATGCCGAAGAAAAAGGGATCCTACTCAAAGGAGATATACCGATCGGAGTCAGCCCCAATAGTGTGGAGGTGTGGATGGAACCGTCCCTGTTCGACACGGAGCATGCCGCCGGATCACCTCCGGATCAGTTTTCCGAGAATGGGCAAAACTGGGGTTTTCCCATCTACCGATGGGACGTAATGAGACGAAACGGCTTTGCCTGGTGGCGCAAGCGTTTCGAGAGCATGGCCGACTACTTCAAGGCTTTCCGTATAGATCATATATTGGGCTTTTTCCGTATATGGGAAATCCCTGTCAAGCATGTTTCGGGCTTGTTGGGACATTTCAATCCGGCTATAGCCATGACCGAAAAGGAGATAAAGGAGTACGGCTTCCCGTTCGATGCCCGATTCTGCTCCCTTCCGCTCGTTCATGCAGATGACCTCAAGCAGATTTTCGGACGCTATGCAAGCGAAGTATGCTGTCGATACCTTCGTCCGTTCGATTCGGATTATTATACGCTGGCGACGAAAAATTTCTATCAGACCGATATAGCAGCATTAGATCCTACAGCCGTTGTCGGAGGAGAGGACACGATCAGAGGTTTGATGCGAGTAGCCACAGAAGTATGTTTCGTAATAGAATCAGGCAGGCCCGGGGCCTTCCACCCACGCATCCATTTCGAAAAGTCTTTTCGCTATGCTCATCTGAGCTTGGAGGAAAAGAAAGCTTGGCAGCATCTGTCGGACGACTACTTCTACAAGCGGAACGATGACCTGTGGAAGCAAGAGGCACTGTCGCGGCTGATACCGCTGCTTTCCTCCACGGATATGCTCGTCTGTGTAGAGGATCTGGGAATGATACCCCCTGCGGTGCCTGTCGTAATGGAACAGTTGCAACTGCTATCCCTCATTTTGGAAAGAATATCCAAAGAGCCGGGACAGGACTTTGCCGATATGAGTCGGCAGCCCTATTGTTCGGTATGTACCTCCTCCACGCACGACATGGCGCCTCTGCGTCTTTGGTGGCAGGAGAACGAACTGCTTCGCCGGCACTACTATTCCATGATCCTCGGAGAGAAAGGTACTGCACCGGAGACATGTACGCCGGAGACGACTCGCCGAATCCTTCGGCAGCATCTGCTGTCCACTTCCATGCTGGCTATTTTCCCATTAGCTGATTGGCTGTCGCTATCGGGTGAGTTGCAAGGAATTGTTGCGCCCGAGGACGAACAGATCAACAAACCGGAGATTTCCGATCACTACTGGCGTTATCGGATGCCTATTTCTATCGAAAGCCTTTCTGAAGACTATCGGGAGCTGAACGAATCGATAGCCTCCCTCATTCGCACCTCAGGCAGAGGATAAGCTTCCGGCCACTGTATCTTAGCGGCTACCTCCACGGTTTTTCTCTGAAGGGGATGGAGTGGAGTTATTTTATTATTCTGCTTTTATCATCCCTTTTGTGTACTTTTGCCCACGATACTAAAGAGTTATAGATTAGAAATAAAAAGACTTATGCTTAACGTTGTAAGTAAGACTATCGATCTGGGAGATGGTCGTTCCATCAAGATCGAAACCGGTAAATTGGCCAAGCAGGCCGATGGCGCCGTGACAGTCACCATGGGCAATACGGTATTGCTCGCTACAGTTTGTGCAGCCAAAGACGCTAACCCCGGCTGCGACTTCATGCCTCTTCAGGTGGAATACAAAGAGAAATACTCCGCCATCGGACGCTTCCCCGGAGGATTCACTCGCCGCGAAGGCAAAGCTTCGGATTACGAGATCCTGACCTGCCGCCTTGTGGATCGTGCCCTTCGTCCGCTATTCCCGGACAATTATCATGCAGAGGTATTCGTCAATGTGATCCTCTTTTCAGCCGATGGCGAGGATATGCCAGACGCCTTGGCCGGTCTGGCCGCTTCGGCGGCTCTTGCCGTTTCCGATATACCGTTCAACGGCCCTATCAGCGAAGTGCGCGTAGCACGTGTGGACGGCCGCTATATCGTCAATCCTACTTTCGAGCAGCTCGAACGCGCAGACATAGACTTGATGGTCGGAGCCACAATGGACAACATCATGATGGTCGAAGGTGAAATGGACGAGGTACAGGAATCCGAAATGCTCGAAGGCATACGCGTGGCACACGAAGCCATCAAGGTACAGTGCAAGGCGCAGCTCGAACTATCCGAAGCTGTAGGAAAACTTCAAAAGCGCGAATATAGCCATGAAGTAAACGATGAAGACCTGCGCAAGAAAGTGCACGAAGAATGCTATGCTCGTGCCTATGAGGTGGCTACCAGCGGAACCGGCAAACACGAGCGCGGCGAAGCTTTTGAAAAGATCGTGGAAGAGTTCAAAGCTCAATATACGGAAGAAGAACTTGCCGAAAAGGCCGAAATGATAGCTCGCTACTACCACGATGTGGAAAAAGAAGCGATGCGTCGTGCCATCCTCGACGAAGGCAAACGCCTCGATGGGCGTAAGACCACGGAGATCCGTCCGATATGGATCGAGACCGACTGCCTGCCCGGCCCGCATGGCTCAGCTATATTCACCCGTGGTGAGACGCAGTCGCTTACGACCGTTACGCTCGGTACGAAGAGCGACGAAAAGCTCGTGGACGATGTACTCAATTATACGAAAGAGCGATTCCTGCTGCACTACAACTTCCCTCCTTTCTCTACAGGTGAAGCCCGTCCCCAACGCGGTGTAGGCCGCCGCGAGATCGGTCATGGCAATTTGGCGCATCGCGCCCTCAAGCGTATGATACCGACGGACTACCCCTATGTGGTACGTGTAATCAGCGACATTCTGGAGTCCAATGGCTCGTCCTCGATGGCCACTGTCTGCGCCGGTACTTTGGCTCTGCGCGATGCCGGTGTACAGATTCGCAAGCCCGTATCCGGCATTGCCATGGGCTTGATCTCAGAAAATCAGGGCAAGAACTACGCCATCCTCTCCGATATTCTCGGTGACGAAGACCATCTCGGCGATATGGACTTCAAGGTAACGGGTACGAAGGACGGTATTACAGCCACGCAGATGGACATCAAGGTGGATGGTCTCAGCTATGAGATTTTGGAGAATGCTCTGGAGCAAGCCAAGCAGGGACGCCTACACATCCTCGGCAAGATCATGGAAGCTCAGCCCGAGACAAGAGATGACCTCAAGCCTCATGCACCGCGTATCGAGAAGATGCATATCGGCAAGGAGTTTATCGGAGCAGTCATAGGCCCGGGCGGAAAGATCATCCAAGGCATACAGGAGAAGAGTGGTGCCACAGTGAACATCGAAGAGGTAGATGGCATGGGTGTCATCGAGATCAGTGGTACGAACAAACCCTGCATCGATGCTGCAATCGGCATGATCAAGGGAATCGTGGCTATGCCGGAAGTCGGAGAAACCTATCCGGGCAAGATCACAAGTGTGATGCCATACGGCTGCTTCGTCGAATTCCTCCCCGGCAAGGAAGGACTTCTGCATATCTCGGAAGTGGATTGGAAACGATTCGAGACCATCGAGGACACCAACCTGAAAGAAGGCGAATCCATCAACGTTAAGCTGCTCGATATAGATCCGAAGACCGGCAAGTTCAAACTCAGCCGCAAGGTGCTACTGGAAAAACCGGAAGGCTACGTGGAGCCTCAGCCGAGAGAGCGGCGTGAGCGGCGTGAAGGAGGACGCGAAGGAGGTCGTAACTTCGAACGTCGTGGTGGTGATCGTGACCACCGCGAGCCTCGTGGCTAAAATCGGCCAAGTGAGACAAGCAGCCGATTTCGTCGCTTGGTATGTCTCTTCCTACAATTATCCATCAGCAAGGCCAATCTTGCTGATGGATTTATTTTTATATGTCTTAATCATTATATGCCGCTCTGACCATGAATACTTTCGAAGGCTTGTACCGGTAAAAAATAATGCAACCTAAGGAGTATCTATAAGTATGGACCAAAAGCTGAATTAACTTTTTTGACTGTCAGCTTATTTAGTTCACATCGGCAAGATCTTGAAAGTCATATCCATTTAGCCATATGGTTAGGTAGCCTACAGAATAATTTTACTTATTAATCGGTATTGTGGAGATGCATGGCTGGCTATACCTTTGCCAATGTAATAGTAACACATTTGTTTAGCCAAAGCCATTTGGTCTTAATGATGTAACCATTATAAAAGTGATAAATCGATCGCAGTCGGTAGGACTTCATAGAAATACCGAAAAAGAGCACTTCTCCGGGAGGAAAGGTGCTTTTTTATTTTATGTCTTGTATAGTCTTAAAAAAACAAATCCACCAGCAAGACCGGCCTTACTGGTGGATAAAAATTATTGTACTAAAAGCCGTAGTGCTTTTATTTGATCAGAGAAAATGTATCGATAGGCATAATCCCTACCACAATGAGGATTTACTCAGCCGAAGCAGGCTGTTCGGTCATCAGTTTGTTGAATTCGTCCGGAGAAACCGTCTTGGCATCGATATCGAGCTTTTCTTTCAACGCGGCAGCCAACTTATTCTCCGTAACACGGTCGAAGAAATTGCGACGAGCATCTTCCTTCTCCATCATCGTATTGGCATAGCGTTCGAGAGCATCCTGAGGAACGGCGGACATGCCATACTGGGCAAACTGATTCTTGGCTACAATGATGGCGAAATTCCTGACCTCTTGCGGCGTAACCACGATGTCGTTCTTCTTCACCAGATCTTCCTTGATCACATGGAAAGTCAGATCCTTGATCATTGCAGGGTACTGCTTTTCCAGTTCTTCATCACTCCACTCCGTGTGCGACAGTTTCAGCCAGCGCTTCAGCAGGGCATCGGGGAACTGCAACTCTCCTACCTGAGCTTCCAGTTCGCGGCGCAGATCGATGAGAAATTTGTAGTCGCTTTCGGCCGTGAATTGCTCGCGAACACCTTCGGTTACCTTAACACGCAAGTCCGCTTCGTTTTTGATATCCGTCTCCTCGCCGAAAGCCTGTTTGAAGAACTCTTCATTCAGTTCAGCCTTTTCATGTCGGGAGATACTGCTGATTTCGAAAGAAAAGTCACCTGTATGCTCTCCGATAGCCGACTTGTCCACTTTCAGGAGGGAGGAAAGTTCGTACTCATTATTATTGTATGCCTTCGAGGGATTGAATACGACAACGCTGTTCTTGGCAGCGCCGACGAATTTATTCTTCTCCTCTTCGTCCTTCATATAGGCCGGAAGCAACATGGCTTCTTCCACACAGATACCACCTTCTTGGGGTTGGCCATCCTCCAATTCGCAAAGACGCCCCTTCACTACATCGTTGGCAGTCACTTCATCGGCTTCCACCGAATGTCCGTAGCTGGATCTCATAGATTCGATCTGCCGGTCGATCATCTCCTCTGTGGGTTGGATCGTATAATAAGGTACACGAATGCTCTTGTCTACCACTACGTCCACCACGGGGCTGAGAGCCAGGTCGAATACGAATTCAAAGTCGTCAGTGGTATCGAAGTCGTACTCCTTCTGCAATTCCTCGTTAGGCATAGGCTCTCCCAGTACATTGAGTTTGTTCTCTGCTATATAACGATAGAGTTCACGACCGACTACGCGGTTGATCTCCTCTGCTTTGACACCCTTACCGTACATTTTCTTGATCATACCCATCGGTACCATTCCCTTGCGGAATCCGGGGACGTTGGCACGTTGGCGATAGGTACGCAGAGCTTTTTCCACTTCGTTGGCATAATCAGCCTTCTCGATTGCTACCGTAGCAATGGCATTGACGGCATCCGTATTCTTGATCGATACGTTCATTTTCTTCTTTATTATCTTGGAGTTATTGTCTTTTTGGCTTTAAAAAACCGCGTAAAAATGTCCGCCAAAAGTAGCCCAATTCTTTGAAAGCCGCAAATATGAAGCACTTGCATATTCCACACAGCAAGCATTCCTTCCTGAGGTGTAACAGCCGCAAGAAATGGAGAAACACTTTCCACAATCCTATCAAAGCACACAGCGTATAAAAAGGACAAAAAGAAGTATGCAGCAATTTATCGAAAGCCATGAACTCCGAAACCATGTCGGTTGTGATGACAGCCCGTGCAGAGATTGAAAAACGATCGTAGACGTACGATACTCTCCTGCACGATGCAGGAGACCAGCGTAGGCGTACGAAACCTTCCTGCACGGTGCAGGAGGCTCCTGTAATGGATTTTACCGAGAGGACATACTCAGTACGAAACCTTCCTGCACGGTGCAGGAGACCAGCGTAGGCCTACAGTGCCAATTAAACCATGCTAC
>ENA-OWND01000242-OWND01000242.1-metagenome-genome-assembly--contig:-NODE-242-length-39324-cov-8.071303_pt1 | contig 39324 bp, 31 predicted proteins | sample MGYA00245342_ERZ651119 | MGnify/ENA primary metagenome ERZ651119 (study PRJEB26857, sample SAMEA4031756) | metagenome | biome: human; feature: oral; material: saliva | place: Philippines | collected 2014... | reverse complement strand
CATGACGGTAATAACAAATCCAAGAAAATGCGTCCTAATGACCGATTTGGGTTTAACTTAAATTCTAATCGGTCATGAGACCGCATTTAGGATATTGATTCTCAATGCCTACAAGATGCAGTAACGGCATCGAAGTGTATATAAAGATTAGGTCGGAGTGTATCACTACAGTCCGACCTAAATAATTTAAGTTTAAAATGATTTGATATATTGAATATTTACTTTAGCTTGCGATATCCATATACGGCACGCTCACCAAGTTCTTCCTCAATGCGGATAAGCTGGTTGTACTTCGCCATACGATCAGTTCTGCTAAGTGAACCTGTCTTAATCTGACCGGCATTTGTTGCTACAGAGATATCGGCAATAGTGGTATCCTCTGTCTCGCCAGAGCGGTGAGAGGTCACTGTTGTGTAACCATGACGGTGTGCCATTTCGATAGCCTCGAGTGTCTCTGTGAGTGAACCAATCTGATTCACCTTTATCAGGATAGAGTTACCGGCTCCAAGCTTTATTCCTTTCTCAAGGAACTTGGTATTTGTCACGAAGAGATCGTCGCCTACAAGCTGACAGCGATCGCCAATCTTTGCTGTGAGTTTCTGCCATCCTTCCCAGTCGTTCTCGTCAAGACCGTCCTCAATAGAGTCGATAGGATACTTCTCAATCAGCTGCTCGAGATAAGCAATCTGCTCATCGTCAGAAAGCTCACGACCGTTAGGATCCTTAGGCATACCATTAGAGAGCTGCTTGTAGTTATAGAAATACTTGCCGTCACGAACTGATGCAAACTCACTTGCCGCACAGTCCATTGCAATCTTAACATCCTTTCCTGGCTCATAACCTGCGTCGCGGATAGCCTGACAGATACTGTCAAGAGCATCCTCAATGCCATTGAGTGCAGGAGCATAACCACCTTCATCACCTACAGCAGTAGAAAGTCCGCGTGACTTCAGCAGTTTTGCCAACGCATGGAAAACCTCAGCACCCATACGGATAGCTTCTTTTACTGTAGGTGCACCTACAGGACGGATCATGAATTCCTGAAAAGCTATAGGAGCAGAAGAGTGAGCACCACCGTTGATGATGTTCATCATTGGAACAGGAAGCACATAAGTGTTTGCACCGCCAATGTAACGATATAATGGAAGATGAAGCGCTTTGGCTGCTGTCTGAGCCACTGCGAGGCTGACACCAAGAACGGCGTTTGCACCAAGGCGGCTCTTTGTAGGAGTACCGTCAAGGGCAATCATCTTATAGTCAATGGCACGCTGATCAAATACAGAGTCGCCTTTAAGTGCCGGAGCAATAATGTTATTAACGTTTTCTACTGCCTTAAGAACACCTTTGCCAAGGTAACGTTTCTTGTCACCATCACGGAGTTCGAGTGCTTCATTCTCGCCTGTAGATGCACCTGAAGGCACACTGGCACGACCCATAACACCATTATCGAGAGTTACTTCTACTTCTACTGTAGGATTACCACGTGAGTCAAGAATCTCACGAGCATAGATCTTTTCTATCTTCATAATCTAATTCTATAATATTTAATTCGAATGTTAATTCAATACTTTCATTCTGACCATTTCAATGAACACCACCGAAGGTCAATTTTATTGTCAATACAGTGTCAATGGTTTCCAAACATCATAATCACTGTTTGTTTTCAGGCTTTAAAATCAGGCGCAGGCTCTGCTTGTAGTTAAAGTAGTTCCACATCCAATTGAGGAATACGACAGTCTTATTCTTTACTCCAAGGATAGAACGAAGATGCACTAACAGCCAAAGCAGCCAAGCCGCAAAACCTCCAAACTTCAGTTTTCCAATCTCAACCACAGCTTTCTTTCGTCCGATTGTAGCCATAGTACCCAGATTCCTATATCTGAACTTCTTTAGTTCCTTTCCTTCTTCCATGCGGATGATGTTTGTAGCGAGGTTGCCGGCTTGCTGTATGGCAACCTGTGCGAGTTGCGGATGTCCATTAGGATATTCTCCGTCACCCTCAACAAAACTTTGGTCGCCAATGGCAAAGACATTTTCCATGCTCTTCACCTTATTATATATATCAGTAATTATCCGGTTCCCACGCCCAACACTTTCGTAAGGTATGCCCTCTATTGCGTTGGCTTTGATGCCACTAACCCAAATAACTGTTTCGGAAGCAATAGTGTTGCCGTCTTGAAGAACAATCGTCTTGTCTTTATAATCGACAACAGATTTGTTGAGAATGATATTCACTCCCATCTCCCTCAAGTCGTTCTCAGCCCTATACGAGGACTTCAAGTCCATAGCCTGAAGGAGTCTGTCGCCGGCATTGACAAGGTATATATTCATTGCATCCACATCAAGGTCGTGATAGTCGCGAGGGATGACGGTCTTTTTCATTTCCGCCAATACCCCGGCTATCTCTACTCCTGAAGGACCTCCGCCTACGATAACTATGTTCATAAGCGCCTGCTTACGTTCGGCATTGTCTTCGGTTTCGGCACGCTCAAGATTTTCAAATATCTTATTGCGTAGTGACATTGCCTCAGTGACCGTCTTCATAGGATATGTATGTCGCTCGACATTATCATTACCAAAGAAGTTTGTCGTTGCACCTGCCGCCAACACGAGATACTTATAATGTATCGTACCGATTGTAGTCTGTATGGCATTCTCTGCAGGATCAATTGACTTCACTTCACCTAAACGAAAGAAGAAATTCTTCCAGCCCTGAAACATCCTACGGAAAGGAAACGATATATTACTTGGCTCCAGCCCTGCTGACGCCACCTGATATATGAGGGGAGGAAACTGATTGTAGTTATTCTTGTCGACAAGCACCACCTGAAAATCAGTATTCCTAAGGCTCTGTGCAAGATGCAATCCGCCAAGACCACCACCGACGATAACCACACGTGGCTGTTCGTCTCTTTTTATATTTGCCCTCATAACGCTCTATAAGAGTATTGTTGTATTTAAGAAGCAAATGCACATATAATTCATATATGGCATCACTCCATGACAATACTATTTCTTAAGAGCTGCAATCCAATTGTCTATACGCTCGTCGATCTGAGAATCGCTCTCGTTTACATCAAGTGCAAGACCAACGAACTTGCCGTCCTCCACTGCTTCCGAGTCATCGTATGTATAAGTAGAAGCATCAACCTGACCTACAACAGCCACACCCTTTGCAACCACTGCATTATAGATTTCGCTCATGCCACCACAGAATGTGTCTGAATAGCTCTCAGCATCGCCACATCCAAACAATGCAACGGTCTTTCCGCTGAGGTCAGCCTGCTCCAACACCTTCAATCCGTCATACCAATCGTCCTGCATCTCACCGGCACCCCATGTAGATGTGCCAAGAAGCAGACAATCGTACCCACCGAGCATGTCAGCATTCAAATCAGTCACATTTATAACTTCTGCGCTAATACGCTCTGCAATTCTTCTTGCATAGTCCTCGCAACTACCAGTTGAAGAACCAAATACTACTAAAGTTTTGTCCATTATTTTATTTTAAATTTTTGTTATTATTATAACACTAAATCTATATTATATCCCTATCGAATGTTTTGTCCGTCTCTAATACATGACGTTACTGCCCAAGCCGATGTCACAACGAGTATCCACAAACATAAAGCATCGCATTTCTCTCTATTGCAATAATGAAAGAATCACACATATCTTTATACAGCACACTCCCACGACCTGATACATTCTATCAAGTATTATCATTTTTCTTGTGCAAAATTACACTTTATTTAAATAAGAAACAATACCTAAACGTGGGTATTTTTCCGATCCGCTAATCATTGTAATTATCATCTTGAATCGCTGTTCAGCCTTGACAGAATGCAGTGCTCCGCCCATAATAACAAAGCCGGAGCCTGACATGAGGCGGAAATCAGTGCTCGCAACATTGATTACTGCAATTTGAGTACCAAGACACAAGGAAGAGGATTATGGCAACCATTGTGTGCCATTTCTTCCGAATAATGTCATACGACCAACGGACAACAAGCACATTTGTCACCAGACGCATCTCTTCCTTTTCATCACTTTGGACAATTCACATAATAAATAAGATATCTTATTCTGAGATAATAATTGCATAAAACAGTCTACAAAAAGCTATGTATAAGCATCATAACGTTGTATTTGCGTTGAAGACATCTATACTCCAGGTTTCTTTCGCCTTTTCGTACACTTCCTTGTGCCAGTGAATAAAGTTGACAAAATAGCCATTCTGACCATACATACAGCCAATATTTGCCGTTGCATTGTCCTTCGGTGTCAAAAAACGCTTATTTTTGACATTACATAAAAGATGCTGATAATCAGCGCGATATAGCATTTTGATGCTAATAAGAATAAAAATCACTTTCAAGAACCGCCGTTTCTTGACTCTAATATCGCCGTTTCTTGACGGTGGAACCGTTGTTTTCAGCGTAAAGAACCGTCGCTTCTTGAGAGAAAAAGCACGGAATTGAACTGTTTTCATCTCTTATATGTCATCGAAGACACAATATTATGCTATGTCGACTTAGCAAATCATCGTTTTTTATTTTCTATTTCGCTGAAAATAGCAAAGGTAAATTTTATTTACTAAACGTGAAGTTCCACATAAGAGTTCCGTAAATTTTATAAGGTCTTTCTTATTCAGAACTCACGTAATAATGTTGTCAGGCCTTTGCCTATCCATGCGTTATGTATATGATAAACACGTGCGTAAGCAGTCCTAACTACTAAAAAACCGTAAATACTTATCGCGCCTGATGTATATTACTGTGTTTTTATGTAACTTTGCACAATCTTTTTTGTTATGAATCGCTGGTTAAGAATCATCATACTCACATTGCTGGTGGTGCTAAAGAGCACTGCCACAATGAGTGCAGCCACATTTGCGGCAGATGATGATCACAAAATTCAAGAATGGGTTTTTGAGCATCAGCAAAGACCACAGGCTATAATAAGCGATTCGTCGCAAACATTTCGCTTATGCAGTTCGCGACCACAACGCGTCATTCCTGCGGAATATGCAAAGCAGGTACAGAGATATAGTTTCCGACTGCAGTCGTCTAATCTCGAAAAAACTCTATCGTGGTATAGCTGCGGTCGGCATCACATCAAGACCTCAAGGCTATCACTGTTGTTTTCGTGCGAATATTACGTATTAGCATTGAAACACCTTCTTTGTTAGTTTCCGTTATATTTTCAGCATTAATTCGACGAATTACGAGAGTCGATAATATGATAATCCCAAATCGATCAATAGACCGATTTGAGTTAAATCCATTTTCAAAGCATAACAAAACTAACAGAAAAGAATATGACAAAAATAAATAATTTGCAGATGAAGTCTGCACTATCTGCCGACAAACGTTTAAGCATAAAGAAAGGTTTCCTCGGTCTGTCAAAGTCAATGGTATACAATAACACAAACAGCACGCTGAAAGGCAATGCTCCCGAATACAGAATAGAAGACCAAAGGGTATTAAATGCACTTATCAGCGCCAATCAGGAAGAGTTGGAAGCAGCAGCAAAGAAGGTGTCTAAGCTGAAAACAGTTGATTTCGGACAGCTTAAACTTGAGGTTGTAATATCTGAAGACAGCCAGTTTGCGGCTATTCAGTTGTTTGTCACCAACGGGTTTCAATTTAATCCGACAGCCGACATCAGGACATTCGAGGGCAAAGACGTAGCAATTATTGCATCTATGTTCTAAGCATTGCGCAGAACAATATCGTAAGAGGTGAAGTCTTTTCACCTCTTTTTTATTACCTTACGATTACAGGCGTTTTGCATATTTTCAATGTCAAGGCAATGCAAATAATTAACAGTTACAACGTGCAGTCGAAAAAAAAGCACATATTATTTGCATTAGACCTCACATATTTGGATTAAAAATCATACCTTTGCATATAACAAACAATAAGCCACTACATATATGAAAGCAATAATTATAGGTGCTTCAGGTGCTGTTGGAAGAGACCTTACTGACGAATAGACCAGCTATCAGGCTTTTAATGAAGTGAAGGTATTAGCACGGAAAGATACAGGTATGGCTCATCCGCAACAGATCACACACATAATCGATTTCGACAAACCTGCAGAATAAGCTCACATTGTCAGTTCCGATGCAACCTTCTCGTGCTTAGGCACTACGCTGACGGCGGCAGGGAGCAAGGCGAATCAGTATAAAGTGTACTATACATATCAGTATGAGTTTGTCAAGGCTGCGTCTGAGAATAATGTGCCGGCATACATTCTTGTATCGCCAGCAATGTCTTATACAAATCCGAGAGTGTTCTACACAAGGATGAAAATAGAACTGGAAACAAGCTGTGAATGACGACCTGCACCCACACCTAATATATAAATAGAATAAAACAACAACAGAATAATGAAATTAATACTCAAAAAAATACAGACATGGCTGCAAGGACTGTCATTCCGCACAGGAGTGATTGTACTTCTAATGTGTATCCCGTTCTATCTTCTATCGTTTGCTCAGTTAGCCATTCCTTCCCAGTATCTGTCGGTAGAAAATAAGGGAGTGCTTTTTGTTATACTCTTTGGTTCTGCAAAGACTTGCCAGTATGGCGGCTTGACAATACTTGGAGTAGAAGGATACAAGAGGGTAAAGGGCTGGATAAAAAGAAAAAATAACACTTATGAATGACAGAAGTGACAACGCGTAGGGAGCATCTTGTTCATATCACGGGTTAAGATCTGTCTTTACCCGCCTGCTTAGTCAGCAACTTGCCTGTCCACTATTTGACACACCTGCAGCAAAGCCATGTATGCGACAGGCGCGAATAAATTCAACTCTGACAAATTCTTAACTAAGGCTATTGTTTTAGTCTGAGGCTGTTCAGTATGACTGATACTGACGACAGAGCCATCAGAGCACTTGCCCACATTGGGGTTATCTGAAAATCGATGCCGAAAAGATAAAGCACACCTGCAGCCAAAGGAATACAAACGATATTGTAGATGAATGCCCAGAACAGGTTCTCATATATCATGTGGACCGTCCGCTTACTCAAATTCATCACCTCCGGCACGCTCATGAGGTCGTTGCTCATCAGTGTCACTTGCGCCACATCCATTGCAACGTCAGTGCCTTTGCCTATGGCGATGCTTACATCTGCAAGCGCTAATGCCTGCGTGTCGTTTATGCCGTCGCCCATCATTGCCACTGTCTTGCCTTCTGCCTGAAGACGCCTTACCAGACTCTCCTTATCCTGGGGTTTTACACCACTCTGCCAATGCTTGACGCCAGCCTTATCCGCCCAATAACGTGCAGCGTCTTCCTTGTCGCCACTCATCATGTAAACCTCTACTCCACTTGTCTGAAGTTTCGTCATTGCTTCACGTGCATTAGGTTTCAGCATCTCACGCTCCTCAAATGCCAAGTCATCCGACTTGGTAAAGTCGACATTAAGATTAGGTATGGTGAGCGTGCCGGTCTTATCCGTAACGAGCACATCAACCCGTCTCATAGTCTCCAAAGCTGTGGCGTCTTTTACAAGCACCTGCTTCTGAGCCGCCTTACCGATACCAACCATAAGTGCTGTCGGTGTAGCCAATCCCATAGCACATGGACAAGCAATGACCAATACTGATATCGCAGAGATAATAGCCTGTGGCAGGAAATGAGTTCCGCCTAATACGAGCCATATTATAAAGGTTGAAAGCGATATCAGAGCCACAACAGGCACGAAAACAAGTGCGGCTTTGTCGACGACACGCTGGACGGGGGCCTTAGAACTCTGCGCCTCTTGTACCATACGTATAATGTTTGCCAAAGCCGTGTCTTCACCAATCTGTTGAGCTCGTATACGGAATTTTCCCTGATTTGGAATGGTTCCTGCCAATACCTTAGAGCCCTTTTTCTTCTCTGCTGGCGTAGGCTCACCGGTAATCATGCTTTCGTCTACATAAGCAGCATCGGCTGTCATGAAACTCTCAGCCCACGTCACCTCGCCATCAACAGGTATCTTCTCGCCCGGATGAACTTCTAATATATCACCTTTCTCAATAGCCGAAATAGGAACTTCCACTATCTCTGCACCGTCAACAACGTGAGCTGTCTTTGGCGATAAGCCCATGAGCTGACGTATGCTTGATGCTGTGCTGTCCTTTGCTTTTTCCTCTATCAGCCTACCAGTAAGCACAAAGGTGATTATCATAACACTGGCATCAAAATACGTATGCCACTCAATGCCTCGCACACCCCAGAACGTGTCGCCCCAGAACGTGTTGAACGTACTGAATATAAAGCTTATGGCTGTTGACAGAGCAACGAGAGTATCCATGTTGGCACTGCCATGACGAAGCTGTTTGTAGGCTGTGACATAGAACTGACGACCGCAATATATCATATTCGCCAGTGCTATTATGAGTGCCACCTGATTTGATATATCCCTGCTACCAAGGTCTATCCACCGCATACTGACGGACATAACAAGAGCAGAGAACAGCCATGAGAGGACAGCACGGCGACGTAACAACACATACTCACGCTTCTGAATCTCTTCTGCACTCTTACTTTCGTCAATTACAATGTCATATCCGATATTATTGATTTCGCGCTTCATGTCCTCAAGGCTTATCACCTCCGGGTCGAAATCAACCAACGCTGTACGTCCGGAAAGATTGACCGAACTCTCATTAACGCCTTCCAATGAGCCAAGCTTGCGCTCCACGTTAGCAGAACAAGCAGAACAAGCCATACCTATAACAGGGATTGTCTTTTTCATGTTCTAAAGAATCTCCAACTCATATCGACCGAGCGCGTTCACTGCTTCCTGAATCTGATTGTCGCTTACACATACCTCGTCCACTTCGACTGTAAGGCTACAAGCTTCTCTGTCAGCCTTTGCCCCATTGACACCGGGCAGGGCGTTTACGGCTTCCTCTACGTGTGCTTCGCAATGTATGCACTTCATTCCTGTCACTTTAAATACTTTCTTTGTCATAATCTTAGCTTTAAATTACGAGTGCAAAGTTACAAATATTATCTTGTTTCGCATTACAAAATTATGGATAATAGTTATAGATTAGCGTCGTGTCAACAAATTACATCTCAAGCAACGACCGAAGATATATCTTATCTATTCATGATGATATGGTTCACCCTTTATGATTGTGCAGGCACGATATATTGCTTCGGTGAAGATAAGGCGCACCATCTGATGTGAGAACGTCATCTTCGATAGCGATATCTTCTCATTGGCACGGTCATAGACAGCTTGTGAGAACCCATAAGCTCCACCGATGACAAACACCAAACGACGAGCTGTCTGTTGCTTTTGTTCGAGCCACGACGCAAGTTCTATCGAACGGAATTCCTCACCATGCTCGTCGAGCAGCACAACTGTGTCGGAATGCTGAATCTGTTTCAGTATGAGTTCTCCCTCACGGTCTTTCTGCTGTTGCTCAGTGAGAGCCTTTGTGTTCTTAAGTTCAGGAATGATCGTAATAGCGAACGGAATGTAATGACCTATACGCTCTACATAATCATTAATACCAGCCACAAAATGCTTATTGACGGTCTTGCCGACTAAGAGGAGTTCTGTCTTCATACACAAGAAAGGTTTGGTTCAATTGCAAAATTACAAAAAAAGAAAGAAGAATCCACCGTCTTCTCAATTTTATTAAGTATATTTGCAAATTAGTTCGGTCTGCAATAGCAACCGACAATGTATATAAACAATCAAATCACTTAAAAATAATAGACATGGATAAGGAATTAATCGCACAATGCGAAGCGAAAGCAAGACAGTGGCTCTCGCCTGCTTACGACGCAGAGACACGTAACTCTGTTCAGGCGATGCTTGACAATGAAGACAAAGCAGAACTAATTGACAGTTTCTATCAGGACCTCGAGTTTGGTACCGGCGGTCTGCGTGGTATCATGGGTGCAGGTTCAAACCGTATGAACATTTACACCGTAGGAATGGCAACACAGGGGTTCGCTAACTATATCAACAAGGCATTCCCGGAAGGCGGCAAGAGCGTCATTGTAGGTCATGACTGTCGCAACAACGGCAGACGGTTTGCTGAGTCTGTAGCAGACATCTTCTCTGCAAATGGCATCAAGGTTTACCTTTTCGAGAGTCTACGCCCTACCCCGGAGATTTCTTTTGCCATTCGTGAGTTAGGTGCAGTTGCCGGTGTTAATGTCACAGCATCGCACAATCCAAAGGAGTATAACGGCTATAAGGCTTATTGGTCAGACGGTGCTCAGGTGACTGCTCCTCACGACAAAGGCATCATCGACGAAGTGAACAAGGTTAAGGTAGAGGACGTTAAGTTCGAAGGCAACAAGGACCTTATTAAGATTATCGGCGGTGAAATGGACTACGACTATATGGAAGCCGTCAAGGATGCAATGATTGATCAGGATGTTATCATTCGTCAGAAAGATCTCAACATCGTTTATTCGCCTATGCATGGTGCAGGTCGTGTCATTATTCCAATGTGTCTGCGCTCATGGGGATTCCAGAACATAAACGTCGTGCCGGAGCAGATGGTTATTGACGGCAACTTCCCTACCGTCATATCACCAAATCCTGAGAATGCAGAGGCAATGACCCTCGGCATGAAACTCGGAACAAAGCTCAATGCCGACCTTGTGATTGCTTCCGACCCTGATGCCGACCGACTGGCTATTGTCTGCCGCGATCCTAAAGGCGAGTGGATTATCATCAATGGCAATCAGACTTGTATGATGTTCTGCTACTATATCATAAAGAACAAGAAGGCACTTGGCACTCTGAATCCAACTGACTTCCTCGTGAAGACTATCGTCACAACGGAGGTCATCGCCAAAATGGCTGAGAAGAACAACATTGAACTACGCGACTGCTATACCGGCTTTAAGTGGATAGCAAGAGAGATTGCCATATCAGAGGGCAAGCAGAAATATATCGGTGGCGGCGAAGAATCGTTCGGCTTCCTGCCATTCGACAAGGTACGCGACAAGGATTCACCGGCATCTATCTGCCTCATTTGCGAGATTGCAGCATGGGCAAAGGATCAGGGAAAGACTCTCTACGATGTGCTTATGGACATTTATATTGAGTTCGGATTCTCTCAGGAGTTCACCATAAACGTGGTACGCCCGGGCAAGACCGGCGCTGACGAGATAAAGGCAATGATGGAGAACTTCCGCAACAATCCTCCGAAAGAACTCGGCGGTAGCGAGGTATGCACATGGAAGGATTTCCAGACTCTGGAGAAACGAGATGCTCAGGGCAATGTGACAAAGCTCGATATGCCTGCTACATCGAACGTTCTGCAGTGGTTCTGCACTGACGGAACAAAGGTAAGTGTGCGCCCTTCCGGCACAGAACCTAAGATAAAGTTCTACCTTGAGGTAAAGAATCCTACAATGAAGAATGCCGCCGACTACGACCGTTGTCTGGCTGAATCAGTAGAAAAGATTGAGGCTATAAAGAAAAGCCTTAACCTCTAAGATAAAAGCTCGTTGAAGATTCATTGGGATAAACAACCAACGTAATCTCCACGAACTGCAAAGCACAAACAAAAAAACAAGCACTGACTCCTTTTGAGTATCAGCGCTTGTTTTTGTTTGCCTATTAGTAATAATTCGTTCGTTAGACCACTTTATGCTTTTCCTTTAGCTTTCAGGCTTCTCCACTATACGTAGTATCATATCCGGGCATGAAGCCATTTCTATTCAAACAGTGTTGGTTTTGTGCCGACGACAGCGTACGCCAGGTTTCTTTCGTATTTTTCTTGGCGCTTCATAAAGGCAGTGAAAAAAGTCAACAAAAAGGCTATTCTGACCATGAATACAGCCAATATTCGCCGGCGTATTGTCTTTGATGCCGAAAAACGTCTATTTTTGGCATTACGCGCAAGGCATTGATATTCAGGATTATAAACCTTTTTACTAAAGACAAACATACGAATCATTTTCAAGAACCGACGGTTCTTGAGTCTAATATCGCCGTTTCTTGCCGATGAAACCGCCCATTTTATCGTAAAGAACCACCGCTTTTTGAGAGAAAAAGCATTAAATGAAGCCATTTTCATCTCTTATCAGTTCTCAAAGACACGGCTTTATGCTATGCAGACTTGGCAAATCGTTATCCTTCATTTTCTATTTCGTCAAAAATCACGAAGATGATTTTTCTTGACATTGTTTGTATTGACACACAATAAAAGCCACTCGGCATTATTGCAAATGCAAAATTGCTATATGAAGAAATAATGTCGATATGGATAAACTCGTTTTTTAATCATTATTAAGTATGTCAGAATGCAACAGTAGTAAATGTAAAAAGAAACTAATAAAATGCACACTTTCATTGTTTCTGTGAATAAAGCAGTACCTTTGTAAGCGTTTAATTTAATACATCTATTTATAATGAAGAAAACATTGTTTATGTTATGCCTGTCGTTTATCGCTGTTCTCGGTGCTATGGGGCAGACAGCTGATGCAGACAGAATCATCGGAACGTACATGACCGAAGGGGGCAAGGCAAAAGTTGTAATTGAGAAAAAAGGAGATACTTACAATGGTAAGTTGATTTGGAATATGACCGAAGGACTCCTTGACAAGAACAATCCTGTAAAGTCAGAGCAGACAAAACCATTGGTCGGGAAAACGATTCTCAGAGGTTTCAAATATGCTAAAAAAGACACATGGGACGGCGGAAAGATTTACGACCCGGAGAATGGAAAGACATACAGCTGCAAAATCACTCTCAAGAATAATGGCGACCTGACAGTAAGAGGATTCATCGGCGTTTCTCTCTTGGGACGTAACACCACATGGAAACGTCTTAAGTAAGACGGCAAATAACAGAAAAGAAAATAGCATTAGTACCTTTATGATGGGTATTAATGCTATTTTTTCATTTCCTATTTTGCTTGCCGATGCAAATGTTCTTTTAGCTCTAATCGGTAATTAGATGCTGGTTGAACCAGTCGACCATCTGGCGCATAAGGTGATTACGCGTGTTGCCACCGAAGATACTGTGGTTGCGGTTGGTATAAATAAGCTGGCGGAAATCCTTATCAGCCTGAACCAATGCTTCCGTATATTCGAAAGTGTTCTGTGGATGAACATTATCGTCAGCCAGACCATGCACAAGCAACAATGCACCATGCAGCTTATCAACACGTTGTATTGGATTTACGGCATAACCATCAGGGTTTTCCTGAGGTGTCTGCATATAGCGCTCGGTGTATACGGAGTCATAGAATTTCCAGTTTGTCGGTGGCGCAATGGCGATGCCACAGCGGAAAACCTGACGACCTTCGCTCATCGACATCAATGTATTAAACCCTCCATAGCTCCAACCCCATATTGCAATACGGTCTTTATGGACATACGGCTGCTTGCCAAGCCAAAGAGCGGTCTCCACCTGATCTTTAGATTCAAGGTCGCCGATGTGCTTATATGTGCATTTCTCGAACTCTGCGCCACGGCATCCTGTACCTCTGCCATCGACACATACAACTACGTATCCCTCCTGTGCAAGGTAATAGTCGAATGCCTGTCCCATGCTTCCACATGCCCATGAGTTGACAACCTGCTGCGATGCAGGACCGCTATACTGATACATGATGACCGGATAACGCTTTGATGGCGAGAAGTCGGCAGGACGAAGCATCCACCCGTCGAGTGTGACACCTTCGGAAGTCGTAAACGAGAACATCTCGCGGCGGTTGAAATTGTTATGCTTTACGTAGGCAGCCGTTTCAGCATTGTCGATAATAGTCGACAGTTCTCTACCCTGATTGTTATTGGTGGTAACGACATAAGGCGTGTTCATATCACTCCATGTGTTAATGAAGAACTTATAGTCGCTTGAGAAAATGGCACTGTTCCAACCTTCCTTACGGGTCAGTCGGTCGGTACGACCATTTTTGTGCGACACATATACCTGACGATCGTGAGCATTTAATGCCGCAGCTTGATAGTAAACATCGCCTGTGAGCTCGTCGTAGCCATATACAGCAGTAATCTCGTAGTCGCCGTCGCCGACCTTACGAATCAGCTGGCCGTTCATATTATATATATATAGGTGGTTGAATCCATCGCGGTCGCTTGGCATGAGAATAGAGTTTTTCAGTATGGCGATGTTTTCCATAGCCTCTTCCTTGACGTATTTATTAACTTTCTCCTGAATGAGCAACTGCGATAGTGTTGAAGAAGGGTTGACAGCATAAAGACGTAGGTCGTCCTGATGACGGTTGAATGTAAATATGATTATCCGCTCAGGGTCGTCAGTCGGATAAATGCGCGGCATGTATCCATCGGCATCAACAGGCACTTGCAGTTTCTGCGTGCGGCGAGATTTTATATCATAACTCCATGCAGTCACTGTGGAGTTACGCTGGCCTGCTTTAGGATATTTGTAGGAATAAAGACTTGGGTAGTCCGTATTCTCCATGCGCTCTGGCTCTAAGCCTTTGAAGAACTGCAAGGAATATGTAGGCACAGCCTGCTCATCGTAGCGTATCCAGCAGAGTTTTGTTCCGTCAGCATTGAAGCACAGACTGCTGTTGAACGCAAATTCCTCCTCGTTGACCCAGTCCGGAATGCCGTTGATTACTTCGTTAACCTTACCGTCTTTCGTCACCTGGCTCTCCGCATTATCGTAGAGCATCTTCACAAGCCAGATATTATTATCGCGTACAAAGGCAATCTGGTTGCCGTCATAAGAAAATACCGGCACCTGCTGCTTACCGCCTTCCGAAAGGCGTTCAAGCTTATGTGAATGGATGGTATATATATAGAAGTCAGCCTTAAAGGAGCGACGATATACAGGTTCGGTATTCGTCTGAATCAACATCTTCTTCCCGTCAGGCGACATTATGTAGCCGTCGAATGAATCGATCTTTGCTCCCATAGTATTGTTGACATCAAAAAGTACTGCAGTCTGCTGGCCCGTACGGAACGAATACTGAATGATCTGCTGGCCATCCTTATCTATCTTGACATATTGATCTGTGCCTTTGACAGGATCAATGCCACGTAAACTCTGCGCAGAAAAATGACTGTTCATGCTCTTCAAGTCCAAACATGCGGCACTGACACTGCTTGACAGACCTATGATAATGCCGATAAATACAACTATCTTTTTCATACTATGAATAATTATCGTTTATATTGCAAAGGTACAGTTTTTTTCGTAACTTTGCATAAGGAATCAAGGAAAAAAGAAGATACATGCAAGAAACACTACCATTCAACGACTACACCTCATGGACTCGCAGGACATTCCCATTCCGAGTGCAGAAGATTTCTATCGATGCCGGCTTTTCCTGCCCTAACCGCGATGGCAATGTAGGACGTGGAGGGTGCATATTCTGCGATAACAACACCTTCAACCCTGCATATTGCGATGCAAAGAAAAGCATCACGCAACAGCTGGAAGAAGGAAAGACTTTCTTTCGAAAGAAATATCCGGAGATGAAATACCTTGCATACTTTCAGGCTTTCAGCAACACTTATGCACCTCTGTCCATACTGCGTCAACGCTATGAAGAGGCGCTTAGCGTGGACGATGTCGTAGGAATTGTCGTCGGCACTCGCCCTGACTGCATTGACGAAGAGACGATCGCCTATCTGAAAGAACTATCATCAAGGGTTTTCGTCATTGTGGAATACGGCATTGAATCCACATACGATACGACTTTGAATATAATAAACCGCGGTCATTCATTCGAGCAGAGCCGTAAGGCAGTTATCATGACACATGAGGCAGGACTGCTGTGCGGAGGTCATGTAATAATAGGACTGCCAGGCGAAACGGACGAAATGATTATACATTCAGCTGAATTAATATCAGAACTGCCTCTGGACTTCCTGAAAATTCATCAGTTGCAGATAATAAAAGGCACGAAGTTGGCAAGGTTATGGCAAGAAAAGCAGAACAGCATTAGAACTATGGAGTTGGAAGAATACATAGAAATCCTTGCACAATACATACAGCGTCTACGTCCCGACCTCATTCTTGAAAGGTTTGTCAGTCAGTCGCCGGCAGAACTGTTGCTCGCTCCACGCTGGAAAGTGAAGAACCATGAGTTCACACATAAACTGATACACTACATGAATGCCAGAGAACTGCGTCAAGGTGGAACTATGACAACTAAATCAAGGAATCAAAGAAAATGATTCTTTTTAGAAATAAAATGCAGATGAAATTTGGTACAATGGAAAAAAAATAATAGTTTTGCGAACGCTTATATACAACATATAAATCAATCAAAGAAATCATCTAAGTAACACATATATGAGTAAAGAGAAAGCATTAACATTAAAAACGCTCTCAAAAGGTATCGTGTGGGAGCTTCAGGAAAACGACATCTTCCGTCTTTGGAAAGAAGCGGAGAAAGATGCAGACCTAAAGGACAACCAGCGACACTACCTCGACATTATTCGTACAGCCTTCGAGATAGAAGAAGTTCCTGCCGTAAAGCATATAACCGAAAAGCTGGAAGCTCGTGGCTTTAAGATAGGGCAGCTGAAAATCAGCGACAAGGATGATAAGAAATGGGGCATCAAAAAACGTCCGATTTCACGCATCACCGACCTGACATACGAGAACATACGTCACATCTCTGTATCGAAGCTGCTTGAGGTAATCGATAAAAACTTTGGCGGTGGTTGGGACTCTATATCACAGAGCATACAGGATATTATTCTTTCAGGATTCGATATCTCTACGACAACCCTTCCAAAGGATCGCCTGCACAACCCTGGAGGTATGTATGAAAAGAAGGTGGCTGATGATTTTGAAGTTCTGGAGATTGTAAAAGGCTCATGGGTAGAGGCTATATTCGCAAAGGCTAAGCCTGTAATAGCAAAGGAAGAGAAAGTGGATGATCTTAAAAATAAGAAACGCCTAATCGATGATGAGGATGACGACGAAGAGGACCTTCCTGAGATTGAAGACAAATACAGCGACGAAGAAGATGATTTCGACGAAGATGCATTAGACGAAGAGAGCTATCGCACTACATACGATGCAGACACTTCTGACTTATCACTCGACGATGTTGCTGCCAGCGAAGACGAATACTAAGCAAAAAGTCTTAGCTGTATATATTTCTCGGAGTTCTTATTCAAGCGGTAATAACCGCGTTCGGACGTACGTTCAAGAAAAGAATAAGAATTCCGGGAGTTCTTTTTCACAAACTTACGAATATCTGAATTGACATCCTCATAGCTCTTTTGCTCGAAGAAAGTATTCACAGAGTTATGCACATGACGCGCAATCTTCTTTATAGGAAGTCCACGATCACCTGCTTCTAAGAGAATATCAAAGACTATCTGCTCGTAATTCATTTGCTACAAAAAACAACAAAGCAGGGAGTCAGGAACAGCAGTTCTCAACTCCCCTCAAAAAGTTCAATAATTGAATGTCTGTTTTTGAAAATAGTTAAGCAAGGCGGAGATCTGCAACATTCTCGCCTTCAATCTTACCTTCCTTAAGGAGCCAGCCAATGCCAAGCAGCGCTTCTTCCCTTGTAATCTTTGCCACCTTTGCAATCTCGGTAAGCGACATAGTCTTTCCAGAAGTAGCCAGAGCACGATAAACATCACCGGCACGGAAACCAGCAGTATATGAGTTTATATAAAACTCTGCTTCGGATGATTTGCTCGCAATAGTTTTCTTTTTCGGAGCTTTTACTGTCGTAGAAGCCTTTACTGCCACTTTCTTAGCAGAATCGTTCTCTGATATTGCTTTCTTTGTTGTTGCAGCCTTCTTTGTTACAGTATTTTTCTCTGCCATATCAAACAATTATAAAGTTTATAATGTAAAATCAGAAAATTGTATTCTTTCATTTATTTATACTATGCAAATATACACCATTTCTTTTATTTTACAAAAGTCATGGTATATATCGCAATAGAATATTGATATTTGTCAACTTAAAAAACGAATGTTTGATTTATATCAAAGTAATAAACCGTCAGACATGCACCTGAAAAGTTATGCTTTCTGCTCATCGCCAAGGTTGAGAGCGATGAAATCTTCATCGAGCTGCTTCTGATCAACATACGACGGTGCATCAAGCATCACGTCACGACCCGAGTTATTCTTGGGGAATGCTATACAGTCGCGTATAGAGTCAAGACCTGCAAATATTGACACCCAGCGGTCGAGACCATAAGCCAGACCTCCGTGAGGTGGTGCACCATACTTGAAAGCATTCATCAAGAAGCCAAACTGCTCTGCGGCTTTCTCCGGAGTGAAGCCCAGAATCTCGAACATCTTTGCCTGAAGCTTTGGATCGTGAATACGGATAGAACCACCACCGACCTCAATACCATTGCATACCATGTCGTAAGCATCAGCACGCACGGCAGCAGGATTTGTATCAAGCATCGCTATATCCTCGTCCATAGGATGAGTGAATGGATGGTGCATTGCCATGAGTCTGCCTTCTTCCTCGCTCCATTCGAACATCGGGAACTCTGTCACCCAGAGCAGAGCGAACTTGTTTTTATCACGCAGACCGAGACGTTCTCCCATCTCAAGACGGAGCTCGCAGAGCTGCTTACGGGTCTTCATAGCGTCGTCGCCTGATAGTATCAGAATGAGGTCACCCGGCTTTGCCTGCATCTTTTCTTTCAATGCCTGCAGTTCTTCCTGTGTATAGAATTTGTCAACCGACGACTTCACAGAGCCGTCATCGCCGACACGAGCATATACAAGTCCCTTTGCACCTACTTGCGGACGCTTTACCCATTCTGTGAGTTTATCAATATCTTTTCGTGTGTAAGAAGCGCAACCCGTAGCACAGATACCACCAATGTAAGCAGCGTTGTCGAATACGGCAAATGTTCCCTTCTTCAAGATATCGTCAAGTTCTACAAACTCCATACCGAATCGCATGTCAGGCTTGTCGGAACCGAAGCGTTTCATACACTCTATCCATGGAAGACAAAGGAAATCGCCTTCGAGCTCAACACCGCGGAGCTCCTTGAAAAGATGCTTAGCCATGCCCTCGAAGGTCGTAATAATATCTTCCTGATTCACAAACGACATCTCACAGTCAATCTGCGTGAACTCCGGCTGACGGTCAGCACGCAAGTCTTCATCGCGGAAACACTTCACTATCTGGAAGTAGCGGTCAAACCCTGCTACCATAAGAAGTTGCTTCAGTGTCTGAGGAGACTGTGGAAGAGCGTAGAACTGACCTGGATTCATACGCGACGGAACGATAAAGTCGCGCGCGCCTTCTGGTGTAGAACCAATGAGCATTGGTGTCTCAACCTCAAGGAAACCAAGGTTTGAAAGGTAGTTGCGCACAGCAATACAGAAATGATGGCGTAATTCTATGTTCTTCCGAACGGCATTACGGCGCAGATCGAGATAACGATATTTCATACGTATATCATCACCGCCGTCAGAGTTGTCTTCAATAGTGAAAGGAGGTGTGATACTCTCGTTGAGTACAGTCAGTTCACTGACTTCTATCTCAATCTCTCCCGTTGGGATGTTAGCATTCTTTGAATAGCGTTCTGCTACAGTGCCGGTAATCTGAATCACGAACTCACGACCGATCTTATTAGCACGCTCACAGAGCTCTGCGCTTGTCTCTTCATTGAAAACGAGCTGCGTTATGCCGTAACGGTCACGAAGATCTACAAAGGTCAAAGCTCCCATCCTACGTGAACGCTGTACCCATCCGGCGAGGGTTACAGTCTCACCCACATTATGGAGACGTAGCTCCCCACAAGTATTGCTTCTATACATAATGAATATTTTATTGTTCCTTAAGGTTGCAAAATTACAAATAAAATATGACATGATGTAAAAAAGAGCCGTCTTTTTGCAACATTCTACATTTTTAACCAGTCTTATATAAGATGTTCGCGGATTTTTTGCTAAATTTGCAACGAGAACAGAATTAATAACGTACTAACAAAGGAAGGAAGATATGAAAAAGTTTCTCTTAATCGCAACCTTGCTGATGGGCACATTAATGATAGCTCAGGCTCAGGACAAGAAAGCACAGATCAAATTTGATAAGACAACATTCAGCTATGGAACCTTCAGCGAGAAGGAGCCTGTTCAGAAGTGTACATTCACTTTCACCAACGTTGGAACCGCTCCATTAGTGATAAATAATGCAGTAGCAAGTTGCGGATGTACCGTTCCGTCATATACAAAAACTCCTGTCCTCCCTGGTGAGACAGGCGAGATTAAGGTGACATACAACGGCGCAGGCAAGTTTCCCGGTCATTTCAAGAAAACAATCACCATCCATTCAAATGGCGAACCTGAGATGGTTCGACTATATGTTGAAGGCAACATGACTGATGCAAGCGAAGCTACAAAAAAGAATTAATCTTCGTAATCATAGATAACAAATCCTCAGAGTTATTTTGGACCCTGGGGATTTTTTTGTACATTAAAAAAACAGAGCCTAAAGACTCTGTTTATGTCGAGGTGACAGGGCTCGAACCTGCGACAGCCTGGTCCCAAACCAGGAACGCTACCAACTGCGCTACACCTCGATTACAACTCTTCTGCGAATTGCGAGTGCAAAGTTATAGTTTTTTTCATACATTGCCAAACATTTGCTTGATTATTTTATAAAAGCACTTTCTTTTTTCTACAAACTTAACAAAACTACCGGTATCACGCCGTGCATAGTCATAAATAGTGTACAAATAAAATAGCCACACGGAAAGGGATGCTATATATACTATGCCCAGGTTTCGGATAAGAAATCATAAAACAGCTGGCAAAAAAGTTATATATACGCATTAATTGTAATGCTACAATAATGTTCGTAGCGTTCAGCAAGAAATTCATTCTTCCTCTCTGAAGCTCTTAATTAACCGAAAGAGGTATATCCAAAGGGTTGGTTTTGTGTCGACGACATTTCTTCGTTGCACTTCTGTCACATTTATCGTGCGCATCAGAAAGCTGCGAATAAAGTTAACAAAAAGGCTGTTCTAACCGCAAAAACAGACGATATTTGCCAGCGCGTTGTCGTTCGTCGGCAAAAAATGCTTGTTTTTTGCGTTACATTCAAATTACTGATAATCAACGAAATAAATGCTTTTAATGCAGATAACAAGTGGAATCAGTTTCAAGAACCGCCGTTTCTTGACCCTAAAATCGCCGCTTTTAACCGATGAAACCGCCCTTTTCAGGCTAAAGAATCACCGCTTTTTGAGAGAAAAAGCATGGAATGGGGCTGTTTTCAGCTCTTGTCGGTTCTCAAAGACGAGATTTTATGCAATGTAGACTTTGCAAATCATCATCCTTGGTTTTCTATTTCGCAAAAAAACACGACGGTGAATTTTCTTTACCCCAAATCGGTTATTAGAGTCCTTGACTGATTGTGTTCGATTGTTGCACAGATGTGCTGGCGTTTCATCGAAGACGTAGCGGGCTACGGCGAGATGAAATGGCAGCGCAGATGTCGGCAAGCGGACGAAAGCAGTAAGGAAGCATGACGATAATAACAAATCTAAGCAAATGCGGTCTAATGACCAATTCGGGTTTATTGCTTTTGTCGTATTTTGTTTTCTATGTTGTCTTATTGTTACGTTCTTTAGGTCGTACGTTCAGAGTTCATGCCTCACGACAATTTACTGAACCGGCTTAATACTATATTATATAAGGTGGAAGTTGAGTAAGATATTATTTCTTACCCAACTTCTTTGCCAACACCTGCATCCAATATCCACCAAGAACCGAACGTGCGCGGAAGCCACGCGCATCGCTCTTCTCTGTGTGATGCCAGTCGGATGTAGGCCAGCGTGTGACAGTCTCATTCACATACTTATACTCCACATCCATGAATTTCCGGAAATCCTTGACATCCTTCGCCATTGCTGCTGTCCAAGCCACCCAGTCGCCCTTCGTTGTATCGTCGCGACTGTCGAGTGGAAGACCGTACTTATTTATTTTCTTCAGGTAGAAGGCTATCTCTTTACCGATAACATCGCCTGTGTATTTGTCGTTATACAGATTCCAGTCCCAGAGCTGATCCCAAACCATATTGTACTTCAGACTCCAGCCGGTGTCAGGTCCGTCGAACTCCATACGGAAGAATTTGCCGTCAGAAGACTTTGCATGGTCAACGAAATAGTGAGCATATTCGCGCGCGATATTCATATATTTATCATAGTCGGCTGTGTTTCCGAGCATTTTGCACATCTCTGCATAAGCGGCGATGCCCATTGTAGCCTTTACGGCAAGGTTGGAATTACGTGAACTGAACCCCTTGAAGTCGTCAGTACAGAGTTGGTTTGCAGGATCCTTACCGTGTTCAACGAGATACGTTGTCCACAGAGTAAGAATATCCCAGTACTTACGAACGTAGTTGATGTCGCCGTCGAGCTTTGCTATCATCGCTGTAAGTGTGATGATATTTGCATTCTCCTCAAGCGGCATTGTAGAGCCATCATTCTTCTTCAGGTCACCATATACGTTGCCGTCAGCCATGGGGTATGTACCGAGATCGTGAGCAGAGAATGCGTATGGCCAGCGTCCGGAACGTGCATATTCGAGGATAGAGGTGACCATTGCCTTCTCGAGCTGTGGGTTATAAGCAAGGTATAGAGGCGACTCGGGATAGGTAAGGTCAACTGTATTCACGCAACCGTTAGAGTCGTTTTCCTTTGAAAAGAACAGAAGGTTGCCTTCGTCGTCCTTGAACAGCTTATGAGCTGCATTGACATGGCGATAAGTGCCTGAGAGAAGCTCTGCATACTTCACACCACCTGCAGCAAGACCATCGTCATAGATTGTCTTATCCTGCTGACGACAACGTGCCATGATAGTGTTGTATTCTCTTGCAAGACGCTCGAACATATCGTGTATTGAAATCTTACCATCGTGAGCCCAGTAGCCTTTATAGCGTTTGTACATATACTGAATGTCTTCAATCTCATCGTAGCCAATGAGAGCGAAGCTGCGGTCAGACTCTACGATTCCGAAGTTGTGGACGTAAGCCAATGTGGGCATCTGCGAAAGCTTGCGGCTAACGATTTTATGCTCTGAAGCCGGTAACGTGCCTGTCTTTGCAAACAGCGTCTTCACCACATCTTCCTTTCCGATAGCGACGTCGCCATTGACATTAGGTATATAGAGATAGCCCCAGTCAATGCAGATATGGTCGCCTTTCTTGGCGAGTATAGGCTGCTCTACGGTTCCTGTCTTCATATAGGTAATCCCTTTCTTGAGTTCCAGCGTGGTCTCTATAGGCTGCGATGCCTTGTTCACTGCTATCAGCGGACTTGCACCGAGGAAGAACTGTACGTTGTGTGTCTTACCGTCGTTTGAGCGCACCTGATAAGAGATATAGTTGATAGGCGAAGACAGAAGCTCGTAGTCATCGATAATCTGTGGCGCTGTGAATACAAGGTCAAGGTCGACCGGACCACACTTGAATGTGTAGTATGTGCTTGTAGCCAACACATTGATGCTCTTCTGCTTTGCCATCTGCAGGTTTGGAATATTCTTGGCGACATTCTTGTAGACACCGAAGTCGGTGTAAGCACCTCCGGTAGTATTATGTGTGTGGGTTGCTATGATGTTACGTCCCGGTTTAAGGAGTCCCTTGTCGACTTTCAGGCGTACACCGCTGAGCCATTTCTCGCCTGTGTCGGCAACCTTTACGCCGTTGACATACATGAAAAACACATCATCGTGTGAATATATAATGTAGAGGTCGTCGTTGGCTTCCTCTGCCGTCAGGTCGAAAGAACGACGAACATATATGTCGGAGTTTGTCTGATCCCAGAGAGTGTTGACATTCTCTTGGTCGCGTGAGCCGAATGCGCCCTGTGCTTCGCGCCAGTCAGAATCGTTAAAATCAGCCTTTTCCCAGCCATCAGCAGGATGACGGCGTGTCATCTTTGCTGTCCAAGCTCCTTCGTCTGCCATAGGGACAATTGATTCCAGGACCTCGTGACTGCCTGTTCCCATGAAGCAATAGGTCACTCCATCGACACGGAGCAGTCCGTCAATAGGTTTCTCGGCATTTGTCCAATGACGAGAAGAGCCTTCGTTCAATTTGTCGAAAGGACTCCAGATTGAGAAATAAGGGTCGGATACAATTAAAGGAACAGAAGGCATACGGAGAGCTGTTGGCTGATAAGGCTCGAACATCTCCGGTGTCTGCGAGCGCATATACATGCCGCTACATACTGCCAAAACGAGCAGGAAGGTTTTTTTATTCATCTTAGTTAGTAATTATTTTTTGGTTTTAATATTGTGTTGTTTTGGTTATATATTATGTGTCTAAGTCTAAATAGGGTTTTCAATGATTTTGGTTGTTAGACACAAAGGTATAACATTTTTTTATAAAACTGCAAAAAAATGTGTCGAAAAATTACACCTATATCAAAAAATCATGCTTCTCTTACAATAAAAGAACTTTTTCCGCATCATCCTGACTAAAGAAGGTTAAACACTAATCGGTCATTAGACCGCATTTGGGTTTATTTATCAGCATTTACCGGCAGGCGTAGGGGCGTGATTTATCACGTTCCGCCCTGCACGGAAAACAAGCGCATCAGCCGTAGGGGCGTGATTTATCACGTTCCGCAATCACATAGGAAACATACAATCACGCCAATGCTCGCGCAATGGACTCTGCACTAAGGCGGAACGTGATAAATCACGCCCCTACGCCTGCCGGATTGCTTGTTTCACAGAGGATTGCGGGATGTGATAAATCATGCCCTTACAGGTTTCATCCTACTCGATTCATAGCTATAATTTGTTTATCGGACAACAATAGTTAGGAATCTATTGATCGATTTGTGTTTATCTCACTGGCACGGTACGTTTTGCATTCAACAGGAGGTCTACCTTTCCCTCGTTTACAAGTTTCAGTATCAGTTCGCCGAATAGAGTATTCTGCCAAGCGAACCAGTCGCGGGTGTACTTAGCAGCATTGTCCTTATGGAACGACTCGTGTATGAATCCCTTGCCGGCATCGGTGTTCTGCAGCATGACAAGACAATCCTTTATCTCGTTGTCGTTATTTGATGTGAACGCCTTCATCATGATCGACATCGGCCACGGCATATCATAACCAATATGTGGTCCGCCGATGCCTTCGCCAGCCTTTCCTCTGAAGAAGTAAGGGTTGTCCTCGCTCCACACAAAACGACGGGTATTCTGATAAACAGGGTCGCTTACAGAAACGTCGCCAAGGTATGCCATGGCAAGAAGTGAAGGAACATTGGCATCGTCCATCAAGAGCTGGTTGCCAAAACCGTCGACTTCGTAAGCATAGATATCGCCATACTTAGGATGATGGTTGATGGCATACTTCTTCAATGCCGTCTCCACCTCGTCAGCCAGTTCAGTACACTCCTTAGCGATGTCAGCCTTACCGTTTACGGTGGTGAGAATCTCGGTAGCCTTACGTAGCGATGAGACTGCCATGAAATTTGAAGGAACGAGGTAGAGGAATGTGCAGGCATCGTCAGACGGACGGAAGAACGAGCAGATTAGTCCGACCGGTTTTGCCGGATTGCCAAGACCGTGGTTTGCCACGGTGTCGCCCTGACTTGCAGTGACACGCTGGAAACGATAAGGTCCCACTCCGTCCTTGCGCTGCTGCTCACGGAATGTCTTGAGAATATTGCCAATCGCCTCGAGCCAGATGTCGCCAAAGACAGATGTGTCGCCGGTTTTCTGCCAGTACTCATAAGCCAGACGGATAGGATAGCATAGAGAGTCGATCTCATACTTGCGCTCATGCAGTTCGAGCTTCATGTCAGTAAGGTCTGACTGCCACTCACCGCCTACAGGACCATCGTTGAAGGCATTTGCATAAGGATCGATATTGATGCACTTGAACTGACGCAGTATTGTGCCGCGCAACATCTTTTTCAGCTCCGGGTCCTCGTTGGCAAGCTGAACATAAGGAAACACCTGAGCGCCTGAGTCGCGCAGCCACATAGCGTGTATGTCGCCGGTATATACGAAGGTGTCGTCCTCGCCGTCGGTCTTGTCCTTACGGTAGTGGACGGTGGTATCGATAGTATTCGGATAACAGTTCTCAAACATCCAACAGAGATAAGGGTTTGACTTAAGGAGCTTTTTCACACGCTTTATTTCCTTCTCCACTGCCTCCGAGCGGAACAGACGGTCTTCGACATTTGGACGCTGGCTGACAAAAATGATACGGGTGTTGTCCTGTGCCGCCACCTCAACGGGCGCTGCCGTCACAGTAGCAGCATTTGCCACAGTGACATTCACAGCCAAAGCAAGAGACATGCCGGTAATGATTTTACTACTTAGTTTCATTTGGGTTGATGTTAGTTATTATTTAGTTTTAGAGAAAAATCAGATTACGATCGCAAAGGTAAAGAAAAAAAGGTTTCTACGCAACTGTTTATAAAAAATATTCACCACAAATCGATCAATAGCATCCTAACTGTTTTCGTCTGATTGTGAAGCAGAGGCAAAACAGACGCGTCAGCCGTAGGGGCGCGATTCATCACGTTCCGCCATTCGCGCACTGCGCTGTATTGAACGATTTCGTATAATAAAAAGGCACTGCGATATATTGATCGATTTAGGTTCACATTCCTCTCCATTATCAGGAAACCTGAAAATACGAAAAAAGTATTCATTGCAATATAAGAAAAATCACGACATAAGGGAAATGCAGTATTCTGCGGAATCTCAGAAAAAGTGGAAATTCAGAGGAAACTCAACACCTTGATTTTCAACGTGCTACACAACAACTTTCAAGAAGCGGCGGTTTTAACATCTAAAACCGTAGGAATGAGTGCCTGATTTCAGCGGTTTTAGAGCCAAGAAACGCCAATTTTAGAAACTCATTACGTAGTTTCTTGTTTTCGAGAAAAATCTTATTGACTTTTTTACGACATAATCATTCAGTCTTAAACCCAAACATATATAAAACTATTGGTGTCCGGTAAACAAATTATAGCGATGAATCGAGTAGGATAAAACGTGTAAGGGCGTGATTTATCACGCTTAAGAAATCCTCTGGGAAACAGGCAACCCGTCAGGCGTAGGGGCATGATTTATCACGTTCCGCCTTAGCGATGGGTTCATTTTGTGGTGTGGAAACGCTTATTTCTTTTCACGGAGAGAGGCGGAACGTGATAAATCACGCCCCTACGGCTGACGCGCTTGTTTTACGTGCAGGGCGGAACGGAAAAATCATGTCCCTACGCCTGCCGGCAAATGCCGATAAATAAACCCAAATCGGTTCATTAGGACGCATTTTCTTGGATTTGTTATTACCGTCATGCTTCCTTACTGCTTTCGTCCGCTTGCCGACATCAATAATATAAAACCACTTTTACACCAATAGAATAAAAACCGGTGGTCTATACTATTTATAGAGGAAATAGGTCAATATAGTGCAGTGTCGTTTTAGAGCCGGCACCTGCTTATCGCAACACCACGGGCTGACGGGATGCCGTCATTCAGAGGATAATTATATACATAAAAAAAGCAGCTATGAAATGTTCATAACTGCCATTCTAATGTTGTAGCGCGGGGGGGGCACGATCCCTCGACCTCCGGATTATGAATCCGACGCTCTAACCAGCTGAGCTACCGCGCCAACATTGCTTTTTTTCAAAAGCGAGTGCAAAGGTACAGAAAAAAAATCATTCACGCAAGAAAAACATAAAAATATTTGCCACAAAGAAAAAAAAACATAACAGGCATAGAAAAATCTACCTCATCGCACATTATTATTATAAAATATAAGTACCTTTGCAGCCGTGATTTCACTACGCATAAAGAAACTCGATATATTTATCACGAAACAGTTCGCACTGCTTTTCGTGGGGACGTTCTTCATCTGCCAGTTTGTGTTGATGATGCAATTCCTTTGGCGATATGTCGATGAACTCATAGGAAAAGGTCTGTCGCTGGAAATAATGGCGCAATTCTTCTGGTATATGGGACTTATGCTCGTGCCTAAAGCATTGCCGCTTGCCATTCTGCTGTCGTCGCTCATAACGTTCGGAAATCTCGGCGAAAGCAGCGAGCTGACCGCTATAAAAGCTGCCGGAATATCACTTATGCAGTCGGCACGCTCACTGATCGTGCTTTCAATAAGCATCGCATTATGCTCATTCATGTTTCAGAATGTCATAGCACCGCAAGCAAACATAAAACTCGCACAGCTACTCATCTCCATGAAACAGAAAAGTCCGGAGTTAGAAATACCGCAGGGTATTTTCTACGACGGCATACCCGGGAGCAACATATATGTAAGCCGAAAAGACCTTGACACAGGAAAACTCTACGGAGTGACCATATATCGCATGACGGGCTCGTATGAAGATCAGGCTATTATCCTCGCTGACTCAGCAATGCTACAGTCGACTGCCGACAAGAAACATCTGCTCCTCACGCTATGGAACGGCGAGTGGTTCGAGAATATGCAATCGTCGGAACTGGGCAACAAGGCTACCATTCCCTATCGTCGTGAGACTTTCTTCCACAAGCAGATACTCATCGACTACAACGACGACTTCAATATGACCGACGCATCCCTCCTCTCACACAACGCACAGGGAAAGGGGTTGTCGAAAATACTACACGACATCGACTCGCTCAACCAACAGCAAGACAGCATCGGGCGACAACTGTATGCAGACATGAAGTCGCAGTTCTATCATTTCATCGAAGTCGACAAGAAATACAAAAGCGCTGCCGCAGCCAAAGGCGTTGCAAACAGAAAAGTGCATACAGACAAAACAGAAAACATCGACTCCATATACAATAAGCTGCCAAAGGAACGACGTTCATCGGCAATATCATACGCGATGGCACAGATAAGCAGCGGAAAGCAGGAGATGGACTTCCACAGCTTAATATCAAGCGACGGAGAGCGCAACATAAGATTACACAACATGGAAGCGATAGCTAAGTTCACGCTGTCGCTGTCGTGCATCATATTCTTCTTTATCGGAGCACCGTTAGGAGCAATCATACGCAAGGGAGGGTTGGGACTGCCGGTAATAATCTCAGTACTTATATTCATCGTTTATTATATTCTCGAAAACTCCGGCACACGAATGGCAAAACTGGGAGTATGGAACCTATGGTTCGGTTGCTGCCTGTCGACAGCCGTACTGTCGCCATTGGCTATATGGGTGACATATAAGGCAAACAACGACTCGATGGTATTCAACATTGATGCCTACAAAGAGATTTTCCGTCGCGTGTTAGCAATAAGAATAAACCGCAACATCTTCCGTAAGGAAGTAATCATATCCGATCCTGACTATAGAAAAGATGCAGAAATACTGCAACAGATAACCGAAGGAATAACTGAATATGCCCGAGTTCACAGCCTTAGGAAACTGCCAAATCCGATAAAGGTCTTCTTCCGCTATGAACCCGACCACCGCATAGAAAACATCAGCGAGATTATGGAGAACACAATCGAGGACCTCTCGAACACCCGCGACAAGCTGATTCTGGCGGAGATAAACCACTACCCTATCCTCGACACCAAGGCACACACAAGACCCTTCGAGAGAAAGTGGCTCAATATCATGGCAGCGATAATTCTGCCACTCGGACTGTTTTTTTACTTCAGAATGGTGCGATTCAGATTCCGTCTGTACCGCGATCTCGTTGTAATAAAAGAAACAAACCGGAAGATTACAGAACGCATAGAAAATACATTCTAAACAGACATTTTTCGTCTTTACACCTTATATTATACATAAAAAGAAAGTAACTAATAGCAGAAACTTAAAAAAAACTCCTTTTGTTTCGGAAAAAAGAATTAAATTACTATCTTTGCATAGATAAAACTTTCAGATTTTAAGATATGGCACAGTTATCAAACCGTTTGAATCGTCTTGCACCATCAGCAACACTTGCGATGTCGCAGAAAAGTAACGAAATGAAATCACAGGGTATCGATGTCATTAACATGAGCGTCGGCGAACCAGACTTCATGACCCCCGACCATATTAAAGAAGCGGGCAAGAAGGCTATTGACGAGAACTACTCGAAGTATTCGCCGGTACCAGGCTACCCCGCACTACGTAATGCTATTGTAAAGAAACTGAAGAACGAGAACAATCTTGACTACACGACTAACGAAATTATCGTCGGCACAGGTGGAAAACAGGGAGTATGCAACACATTCATGGCACTCTGTAACGACGGAGACGAAGTCATCATTCCTGCACCTTACTGGGTGAGTTATCCACAGATGGCAAAACTCGCCGGCGCTACTCCGATAATTGTACGTGGTGGTTTCGAGCAGGACTTCAAGATAACACCGGCACAACTCGAGGCAGCAATAACACCAAAGACACGAATGTTAGTGCTCTGTTCGCCAAGTAATCCGACAGGCAGCGTCTATTCACAGGAAGAATTGAATGCTCTCGCCGAAGTGATTCTGAAACATGACGAACTGTATGTCCTGTCTGACGAAATATACGAACACATAAACTATCTCGGCAAGCATGCCAGCATAGCATCTTATCCGGGAATGAAAGAGCGCGTAGTACTCTGTAATGGTGTCAGCAAGGCATACGCCATGACTGGTTGGCGCCTTGGATGGGTAGCAGCACCAGAATGGATAGTAAAAGGAATAAACAAGCTCCAGGGACAGTACACAAGCGGCACATGCGACGTAAGTCAGATAGCAGCACTGGCAGCATATGAGGGTTCTCAACAGTGTGTAGAGGATATGCGCAACGCTTTTGAGCGCCGTCGCAACCTTATCGTAGAACTCGTAAGCCATATACCAGGCTTAGATATAAGACGCCCGGACGGAGCCTTCTACATATTCCCTAAATGCAGCAGTTTCTTCGGCAAAACCGACGGGACAAGAGTGATAAACGACTCTTCTGACTTAGCAATGTACATCCTCGAAGTAGGTAAGGTTGCAACAGTAGGCGGCGATGCTTTCGGTGAGCCGGAATGTATAAGAATGAGCTATGCCACAAGCGACGAAAACATTAAAGAAGCAATAAAGAGAATAGGTGACGCACTTAGCCTTCTAAAATAAAAGAAAGTGAAGGAAAACAGTAATGCAACTATAGATGGAATAAAGTCGACCTATACAGTTAAAAAATCATAAACCCATCTTTACTTACTAATATTTTCTTTATCTTTGCGTTCGGATTATAAAGCCTGAGCGACAAATAATCTATTGTACGTAAAATTTTATCAATTCAAATTTTAAATAATTCAATTAAAACAACAAGAAATTATGGCAGCTACAAAAACAGCCGCACCTAAGAAGCAGGGCTTTCAGGGTGTACGTCATGCAATTATTATCATTATCTGCGCATTCATCGTAGGTTGGGCGTTCTACAACTTCTTCCTTGGAAACCCAAGTAACTTCGCTAACGGCGATCGTGAAGGTCATCCTCTGAACATGCTCGGTACAGTTTACAAAGGTGGATGGGTTGTACCTATCATCCTCGGTCTTCTCTGTACTGTAATCGCAATGTCTTGTGAGCGCATTCTCGCTATCTCAGCTTGCGCCGGTAAGGGTAATGTAACAAAGTTCACAGAGAATGTGAAGGCAGCTCTCAAGGCTGGTGATATTGCTAAGGCAAAGGAAATTTGCAACAAGCAGCAGGGTTCTGTAGCAAACGTTGTTCTCGCTGACCTCAAGGCTTATGAGGAGATGGAGAAGGCAACTATCAACCTCAAGGAGAAAATTGCTAACATCAACAACGCTCACGAAGAGGCAACTGCTCTCGAGATGCCAACAATGACAATGAACCTCCCTATCATCGCAACAATCGTTACCCTCGGTACACTTACCGCTCTTTTCGGTACTGTGCTTGGTATGATTCGTTCATTCGCAGCTCTTGCTGCAGGTGGTGGTGCAGACTCAATGGCTCTTTCTACCGGTATTTCTGAGGCGCTCGTAAACACAGCATCTGGTATCGCAACATCATGGGTATCTGTAGTTTCTTACAACTACTTCACAAACCGCATCGATAAGCTTACATTTGCAATGGACGAGATTGGTTACACAATCGCACACACATTCGAAGACAAGCACCCAGAAGCTTAATTTTAGCTAACCCTTTAAATATTATTCAGTTATGGGTAAGTTAAAAATGAAGAAGAGTGACGTCTGGATTGACATGACTCCTATGTCAGACGTTATGGTGCTCCTTCTGACGTTCTTCATGTTGACATCAACATTCGTGAAGAATGAGCCAGTAAAGGTGAACCAGCCATCGTCTGTATCGGAGATTAAAGTGCCAGAACAGGACGTGCTAAACATCATTGTCGACAAAGACGGCAAGGTGTTCATGGGCATGGACAACCAGAACGATCTTATAGCTGTCATTCAAGACATGGACAGCAAGTTCGGTCTCGGTCTCACTGCTCAAGAGATGAAGAAGTTTCAGACAGACCCACTATGGGGTATTAGGTTATCATCACTCAAGGGATATCTCAGTCTGCCTACAGAAAAGATGAATGAGGTTATCACTGGCAAAGAAGCCGGTATTCCTCTCGACTCTATCAACGGAGGCAAGTCAGAGTTTCAGGAGTGGGTGACAGCAGCAACTAATATTAAGGATATGAAGATAGCCATCAAGGCTGATGCTACTACTCCTTATGAGAAAATCAAGAAACTAATGTCTGAACTTCAGTCTATGGATGTGAACCGTTACTATCTTATCACCACACTTAAAACTGGTTCGGAGGAGTAAAATATGGCAAAAAAAGAAACAAGCAAGCAAAAGAAAGCCGATGTACGCGTAGACTTTACGCCTATGGTTGATATGATGATGCTTCTTATTACCTTCTTCATGCTCTGTACTTCTCTGGCAAAGCCGCAGACAATGCAGCTCACCATGCCAAGTAATGATAAGAACATCCAGAAGGAAGATAAGTCAGTAACCAAGGCCTCTTACACCATTACAGTATATGTAACATCTGGTGATAGAATATTCTATGTAGCAGGTCTTCCAAAGTATGATGATCCAACAACCCTTAAAGAGACAACATGGGGTAAAGATGGTATTCGTAAAGTATTCCAGACTCATGTAACAGAGGACAACACGCAGCCTGTTCTTCAGGTAATGAAGGCAAAGGCAGAACTCGACCAGAAGAAGGACGAGATGCCAGACTCAGTCTACAGAAAGGAACTTGCAAAGATCAAGGACGGTGAAATAAACGGTCAGAAGATCCAGACAATGACAATCATCATCAAGGCTACTGATAAGGCTAAGTATTTAAATGTAATTGATGCTCTCGACGAGATGCAGATTTGCAGCGTAGGTAAGTACGTTCTCGATCAGATTAACGACGACGACCGCAAGTTCCTAAAGGCTAAAGGCGTAGAGTAATCTTCAGAACAAGTATTAACTTTAAAAGAAAGAGAAAACAATGTCAAAAATCGATTTGATATCTGGACAGTGGACCGACATGGTATTTGCCGACCGCAACCAGGCTTACGGTGCCTATGCTCTGCGTAAGGGTACAGGTAGACGTAATGTAATCTCTATCATTGCTGTAATCTTGCTCGCACTGGCTTGTCAGTTGGGTCTTACTCTTAAGAACATCGCTGACGAAGCTGCCGCAAAGAGACATGCAATGGATGAGGTTGTCGAGCTTTCATCACTCGAGCAGAAGAAAGAGAAGAAAGCAGAAGTACAGCAGAAGAAAATTGAAGTGGAACCTGAAAAGGTTGTCGAGAAGGTAAAGAGCTCTATCAAGTTCACCACACCTGAAATCAAGAAGGATAGTGAAGTAAAGCCTGAGGAGGAACTAAAGTCTCAGGACGAGCTCATGAACACAAAGACAGCTATCGGTTCATTCGATGTAAAGGGTAACGACGACGCTCACGGTGAAGTCCTCAAAGCTAAGGAAGTAATTGCTCAGCCAGAGCCTCCAAAGCACGAAGAGGAAACAAAGGTGTTCGACGTAGTAGAACAGATGCCATCATTCCCTGGTGGTAACACAGCACTCATGGAGTTCCTGTCTAAAAACGTTAATTATCCAGTCGTAGCGCAGGAGAACGGCGTTCAGGGTCGTGTAGTCGTTTCGTTCGTTGTTGAGCGTGACGGTTCTATCACTGACGTGAAGGTTGTACGCTCTGTCGACCCGTCACTCGACCGCGAGGCAGCTCGTGTTGTACAGAGCATGCCAAAGTGGATTCCTGGTAAGCAGAATGGCTCTACTGTGCGTGTGAAGTACAACGTACCGGTTTCATTCCGTCTTCAGTAAAAACTAAAGAACAACAAATGAATAAACTCACATCTTACATAATATTAGTAGGATTAACACTATCTGCAGGTCTTTGCTCTTCCTGCTCTCAGCAGAAGAGCAAAGACGGCAGAACAGATACATATTCGTCAGGGGCAATATCTTTCGCCTCTGACGAAAGTTTTAGTCCTGTAATTGAAGAGGAACGCGAGCTCTTCGAGTTTGTATACCCTGATGCAAAGATTACACCAATCTACACCAGCGAGTCAGAAGCTATCCAGATGCTTCTTGACGGAAAAGTACCAATGGCAATAACATCGCGTGATTTCAAAGAGGGCGAACTGGCACACCTGAAAGCAACAAAGCAGTTCCCACGCACAATAAAGTTCGCATACGACGGACTTGCTCTTATACAGAACACTCAGAACACTGACTCATGTATCAGTGTAAAAGATATACGACGAATACTTAACGGTGAAGTAACACGCTGGGATCAGATATATCCAGGTTCAAAGAACGGCGAGATAACACTTGTATTCGATAACCCACGCTCATCAACAGTGCATTTTGCAGAGGACTCAATCCTCGGAGGCAAGGCAATAACATCTAAGAATGTCAGCGCTGTCAAAAAGGTTGATGAAGTGATAAAGTATGTGGAGACCCACCGTGGCGCAATTGGTATTCTCGGCAGCAACTGGCTTAACGACAAGCGCGACTCCACAAACATCACATTCAAGAAAGGCATACGTCCTATGGCAGTGACAAAGCTTGACGTGGCAAACGTAGAGAACTCATTCAAGCCTTATCAATATTATTTCTACAATGACTCATACCCTCTCGTACGTACATTATATATATTACTAAACGACACACACATGGGTCTACCAACCGGATTCTCCAACTTTATCATTTCACAGGACAAGGGGCAACTCATCATTCTCAAGGCGGGTCTGCTGCCAGCCTACGGGCGCATAGCTATACGCGACGTCAATGTGACTGCAGAGTGATTATAAAAAAATAAACGCAATAAAACCTTTTCACTCTTAAAGAGTCTGTGCATTACAGACTTGCAAACCGGTTTAAAGGGAACATAAATAAATAAACAAGAATTATGAAAACTATTAAATATCTCTTTATCGGAGCCATGATGACTATGGTCGTTGCTCCAGTCAACGCACAGGTTGATAACAATGCAGTAAATCAAGTAAAGGCTATCTTACAGTCAAATCCTGCTGATGCCGCAAAACAAATCAACAGCATTGCAAAGCCATTCAAGAAAAATGCTGCTACTCTTGCTGCAATCGCACGTGAATACTATCGCGTAGAGAAGACCGAAGAGGCAAAAACATGGGCAGAGAAAGCTCTTTCAGCATCAAAGAACAAGTGTGGCGACGCATGGATTGTCCTTGGCGACATTGAAGGAAACTACAATGACAACGGCGGTAAGGCTGCTGAGAATTACCAGCAAGCTATCTACATGGATCCCCAGAACCCTGCAGGCTACCTGAAGTATGCACAGGCAATGAGCTCATCAAGCCTTGCCACTTCTGTCGATGTTCTTGAGCAGCTAGGCAATAACATACCAGGTTACCCTTGGCAAATTGAAGCAGCGAAACTTTGCGGAAAGTCAGACCCTGCAAAGGCAATCCACTACTACGACATGGTAGACAGAAGCAAAATGGATGAAGCTGAGTTCATGGATTACGCTACAACCTGCTTCCTCAAAAAGGACTATGCAAAGAGTCTTGACATCGTAAAGACCGGTATCGCAAAATATCCCAATTACGCACAGCTCTATAGACTTGGTTTGTATGCAACCGTTGCTGAAGAAAACTACAACGAGGCAATTACATATGCAAAGAACCTCTTCGCAAAGGCTGATGCTGACAAACTCATTGAGAACGACTATCTCTCTGCAGCTGCTGCATACTCCGGAATAAAGGACTATGCCAACGCTAAGGAAATGTACAAAAAAGCAATTGCTATCAACAAAGGTAATAAGGACAACCTCGCAAACGCCCTACAGGGACTTGCAGATACATACGAGAACGAAAACAACTTTGTTGACGCCATTGAGACATACAAGAAATTTCTTGAGACAAAGGAGAACCCTACAGCATCTGACTATGCTGCACTTGGAAGCAAGTATACCTATTACGCATCATCACTGACAGGCGATGAACAGAAGGTTCAGTTCGCTAATGCAGACAAGACATTTGCCGACCTTGCTACAAAGTTTGCTGATGCTGCAGAATATGCTACCCACCAGCGTGCACGTATCGCAGGTCAGCTTGACCCTGATTCAAAGGCAGGTCTTGCAAAGCCTTTCTACGATCAGCTCATCAACATCATCACAACCGATGGTCGTATAGAGGGAGCATCAAAAAGCCGTCTCATCGAGGCTTACCGCTACAACATGGCATACTCACTCCTTATCCAGAACAACACAGCATCAGCAAAGAACTATGCTGCAAAGATTCTTGAGCAGGACCCTGAGAACGAACAGGCAAAGGCTGTGTCAGAACTGAAGTAAAAGATATGTACAGAACATATCAAATACTTCTTATTCTAACTATAATATTGAGTGCTAGGCTGCCTGTTCAGGCACAGCATATCCTCAAAGGCGTTGTATATGACGAGGTCGGCACGGGGGTCTTCTCCACGACCTTGCATGTTCTTACGGAAGACTCGGCTTTCGTAAGCGGCGGCATCACGGACGACAACGGCAACTTTGAAATCAAAAATATAAAAGCCGGAAAATATATCTTAGCAGTAAGCAATATCGGCTATGCAGGACAATATATCGCTTTCGAGATGCCCGAGAGCGATTATACCCTGCCGACTATCGTCTTAAAAACCGACGTGGTAGCATTAGGCGAAGTGACAGTGAAGGGAAGTTCCTTTATCCGCAAAAAAGACTATCTATTGATTATCCCGGACAAGCAACAGATCAAACACGCTTTTTCGGGATATGATTTATTGTATAACCTAATGATCCCAGGACTCGACGTAAACCACAAAGAGAAAAAAGTAACAGCCACTACAGGCGAGGCGACACTATATATCAATGGCGTAAAAGCGGATTTCCGGGATGTGCAGAACCTTCGTCCCAGAGACATCGAAAAAGTGGAATATTACAGCATGCCCACCGGAAAATATACGGGCGATGCAGCCTCCATCAACTATATTACCAAAACATACACAACCGGAGGCTATGTGAATATGGAAGCAGAGCAAAAGCTCGGTTATTTCGGGGGCAACTACGATACGGCAGCCAAGTTATCGCACAAACAGACGGATTATTCCTTTTACGGAGGATACAGTGCAACAGGATACGGCGGCATAAAAAAAGAAAAAAACGAAACGCTGTTCCTTTCCGATTATACGCTAAATCGTAAAAGAGAAACCGAATACGCAGATTACAAAAACAACCAGCAATATGTACAATTTCAGGTAAACAATAATCATAAAAGGCGAAAATTACTGGGTAGGATATCCTTAAACCACAGTGTGACTCCTCACAACGACCGTGACGAACGATTGAATTATACCGGTCACGATGTACGGAGCGTAATGTCGTCCGAAAGTAGTAAAAGCAGCAGCCTGATACCGACAGCATACCTGCGGGGCGATTTCAATCTGTCGGAAAAGCATCTGTTAAAAAGCGAATTGGTGACATGGTATACCCGAAACACATACGAGAGGACATACATGGAAGATAAACGACGGTCATCGACCTCGGTAAACGAAAATATGTACTCGTTTGCAATGACAAACCGATATACTTTCCGACCGGACACTTCCAACACATATCTTATTCATCTAAATCATTATCAAGATAGATCGTCCATGGAATATAGCGGAGATTACGTCTCAAACCAACATTTATTAAATGGACAGACCATTTTCAGAATAAACTATATACGCGAATTTTGGAAAAAAGCCACACTATATGTTGATCCGGGCATTTCGCTAATGAATTACCGATTGCAAAACGAAAGAATGAAATATGTCTGGACGTTCCGAACCAATACATGGCTTCGTTATCGTTTTAACTCTTTGCATTGGATTGGCGTAGGCTTTTCACATCACAACAATCAACCGGAAATAAGTACATTGAACGAGGTCGATCAAACGATCGATTTCTATCAAATCAAACGTGGCAATCCCAATTTGAAGAACACCAAGATGCTCAATCTGTATATGATATACGAGGGTCGTATAGGTCCTTTCAACATGCAGGCAAGAGTTTGGAAAGAGCAATTCAAACACAATATTTATTCCCACTACTATACAGAAGGGAATAAATTAATCAGCAGTTACCGTTCCGACGGTTCGTTCAATCGTTTCAATGCCGATATGTCCGTCTCCTGCCGCATTTCAGATCATATACGGGCTCATTTGGGATTGGAATATCATGATATGTACACCGACATCGAGCAGTTGCATCTGAGCAGGAAAAACATTGCCGTATCAGCAGATGTAAATTATTTCATCAAATCGTTCGCAATCAACACTTATCTCAAAACACCGAAGAAGATACTGGATCAAAGCCGGCTCGTATTCATGGAAACGCCGATGACCTATGGACTGTCTGTACGTTACAGCAATAGAAACTTAATGGTCGAAGCCGGTACGGAGAACCCATTTACCAAACAGGCACAGTACAAGGAATATGCCGATTATAACATCTACCAATACAACCAAACGCAAACGAGCCGCATCTATCAGCAAACGGCATATCTCAAACTCGCTTACACCTTCGACTTCGGTCGTAAAACGTCGCACGAGCAGAGCGAAGTGGATAAAACGATCAAGAGTGCTATCCTTAAAGCAGAGTAAAAGACATCATACATATTTCTAAATATTGGTGTCAGGTAAACAAATTATAGCGACGAATCGAGTAGGATGAAACCTGTAGAGGCGTGATTTATCACGCTTAAGCAATCCTCTGGTAAACAAGCAAATTCGGCAGGCGTAGGGGCGTGATTTATCACGCTTAAGCAATCTTCGAGAAACAAATAGTTCTCACAATGGACTCAGCGCAGAGGCGGAACGTGATAAATCACGCCCCTTCTATGTTGCAAACCAAATAATTGGCAATCTTTTTACATACTTTAATACTGATTATCAATCATTTATCATATGTTTA
>ENA-OWND01000231-OWND01000231.1-metagenome-genome-assembly--contig:-NODE-231-length-40082-cov-4.241387_pt1 | contig 40082 bp, 46 predicted proteins | sample MGYA00245342_ERZ651119 | MGnify/ENA primary metagenome ERZ651119 (study PRJEB26857, sample SAMEA4031756) | metagenome | biome: human; feature: oral; material: saliva | place: Philippines | collected 2014... | reverse complement strand
AATTAAAACTAGATAAAATAGGAGGATAAAATGTATAGATTAAGAATACCCGTAGAGAAAATTAATTTTTATCAGTGGAGAAAAATATTTGATACTTTAAAAGAAGATAACTATTACGGATATATTATTTCTGAAAATGATGAATATTTCTTTGACAATGAATTTAATTATGATATAATGAGTATGTTATCTTTGGTAACTAACTCTCCAAATTACAGTGTAAAAGACAAATATGTTCTATATGATAAGACACACAACCAACTTGTATCTGGAGATGAAAAATTAATCTTAGCTATTTTATCCATTCATTTCAGAACTGCATTAACTATCTTTATAAAAGAATTAAATAGTGGTCATTTAGAACTAAGTGAGGGGTTAGAGGGGGTATTTGAGTATTGTGAATAAATTTGAATTAAAAGTTAGTATCAATCAAATCAACATAGAAACATGGAAACATATTTTAGCAGAATTGTCTGATGTTAAAGAGTCAAATTATATTATAGACACAAACGAGTCTAACACCTTCAGTTGGTATTATAAGGGAGATTTCATTAAAGCAATCAAAGCAGTTCAAAAATCATCTCATTATGATATAGATGATGAGTATGTGTTGATTAATCTTAACACAAAGAGTATTGTTTCTGGAGATGAAGAGTATATCTTAGATAGATTGTATATGAAGAAAGAGTCATATATTAATACTCTTCTTTCTTATCTTAATAACGGAACTATCTTCTACTCATATTGGATGCAACCAATTATTGAGGAGTGTTAATGATGGTTGATTGTATGGATGAAGAAATACTAGAAGATAGATTAGTTCATCTTGGGGATATGATGGGAGATGGATTACATCTTGAGCTTAGTGGAAAATGGATTGAACGAGAGTATAAGAAAACACTAAAAGTTTTAGGTCTTTTAGAACCAACCAAGCGAAAGAACAATTCTGACAAGATAAATGAGTTTATGATTAAACGATTAAAAGAAGTCAAGTGTACTTGTGGTTCAGAACTAATACAAAGTAGAAGTGGTTCTTTTATCGGTAAATGTTCAAAATGTGGTAAGAAATTTGTTTTAGGAAGTAGAAGAAAGTAGGTACAGGAATGAAGAATTTAGATGCGCTAAAGGAATTAATTAAAAACACAACTTTCGACTTAGATATAATTGAATATACAGATGAGGGAAATTCGATATGTTTAACCACTGCTAAATGCAAAAGTGGTCTATTCTTAAAGATTAGAATATATGAAACAGATAAGATTTATCTAAAGATTGACTTGTGCTATGGAGATGATTCCTATCCTATACTTGAAAAGTTTAGTGATTACTCCCCAAAGACTATTTTGAATGCCTTATCTAGCACCATTTCTAGTTTTTGTACTGTTAGTAATAACATTGGCAATGAAATCTCTAGATTGGAAACCTCGATTATGCTTGCACCTAGTGTAGAGTGGGTAGAAATCTTTAGGGATGAATTGTTTAATATTTTTAAAGATGTTGATATAGATAGAACTGAATATTTAACTGTTCACTTAATTGGGATAGACTTCATTGTTAATTTTGACGATGATACTCACGCTTTCTCTGTTAAGGTAGTACAAACTGCAAACCCAGAAAATAGTAAGAAACTATTGGCAGGTGTGGTATGTGATAACAATTATAATAATGTGCTATCTGCCATTAGAAAAGAATTTAAGAATGCTAAAAGTAGATTCTATCACTTAGAAAGCATTTCTAACATGATTATATGGGGAAAGTAGGAAGTTGTGATATTTATTTAGTGAGGAGATACTAAAATGCAAAAATTTAAAGTTAAAAATAAGAAGAAGTTGGAAGAACTTATATATGAGGTTGGAGATAAGTATGATTTAGCATTAAATCACATCTCCTCTAACTTTATTGGGGGGGAACAACGCTTACTGTGGGAATGAAGTACTAAAGGCAATTAACTGTAATTCCCTTCCAACCTTAACAACCAGTGGTTTCCGATTAGGAAATAATGTGCAAGTAACTTTTTATCTAGTATTACATACGAACTTAGGTGAAGTTAAGACATCACTATACTCAGATATGCTAGAACTCGAAGATGTATAGGAATACAAATAATGAATACGTTAGAAAATAAAATACAAGAACAGTTTGGGGTAGATAACATTATACATGACCCATTTAATGTTTATTCATTTCTGTTTGAGGTTAAATTTAACCCTTACTTTGGTGTGGTGCTCGAGGTAGAGAAAGCTCCAGAAGTGGATTGTTATCTTTTAACACATAGTGGACATTTCATAGGTATTGATGAAGTAGCTACTGTTGACTGTGTTAGATACACAATAAATACAGAAAGTGAGGTATTAGACAAAATCAAAGAAGTGTTAGAAGAGTATAATAAGATAAGCGATTTGTTAAATAATCTATTTGGGACAGTAATGTTATACGGTCTAGTAGATAAATATGTTGTAACAGACATACCCATTGATGTGTGGATTGACATGTCAAGAGAGTTGTTTCCTTACACTCATGTACCACCATCTAGGATTGTTGTTGGGAAAAATTTAGATGAATTAGACAAGTATCTTAAAAAGATGGGATTAAAGCATTATCGTATCAATGTTCCAAATGATTTAGATGGCAATGGTTATGTATATGTTTATTTTGGTAATCTTGATTATTCAATTAGAAATTATACTTACCAAGAGTTTTTTAATTTATTTTCAGAGAAAATTCTTCACGCTTACGTTGCACTTCTTAACACTAAAAAGGGTGTTGAGAACATTGCTTATCCATATATTGACCAAATCAATGGTAAGGATGTTTTATTGGGTTTATTAAAGACGAAAATTGGTAAAGTTGATGCCGAAGAGGATACAGCAAGTGAATTTCTACTTTCTGTAATTGAAGAGTATGAGAACTCTAGCAACTCAGAAGATTCTGATTACTGTTGGTCTAATGACACACTTAGACTTTATAATGACCTAAAGTGTCTTTATCGTGAGATGACTCAAAGTAGTGGGTTAACAAAAGTTTTGTTTGAGCTAGGCTTTTCTGGGTTTAATGACTTTCTTGAATTTGCTTTTGAGGAATATTTTAGTAAAATTTAGAGGAAAAATTAAATATGTTAAATATACAATGTATTAGATACGGAAGAGGAAGACATGAATATACCACAGAAGATAATTGGTTGTACTTTGAATTAGATGATGATACATTCACTTCAGTTGCAAAGGAAGAAGAATTGCAAAACGTGGAGAATATCAATGGAAAACCAGTTCGTTGCACGTATGGGTTTAAATACTTGTCAAAGTATGATAGCGATGCTAAAAAGACAGATGATGATACACAAGAATACTTGAATGTATTATTTGATAAGCACTATAAGGCAATGAAAGAACGAGAGTATGATGACCGTAAGGATAAGGGATATATCAATCACGTAAAAGCCTTTAGTAAGGTTGAGCCAGAAGATTATTATGGATTGTTGGGGAAATATTTAACCAAAGAAACACATAAGTATATTGATGGTGGGTGTGTTTTTGGATACTTAGGTCATGAAGATAGAACGAAAGAGACAGATAAGGTAGTCTGTGAGTTCTTAGACGAAAACCCAGATATGAAAGAAAGAGTAAATCGTGATTTCTTATGTAGTGGTACAGGTAGACACTATATGGATAATTACTCTGGTCCTGAAGATTTAAGGAAGTTTTTAGCAGAATTGTAAACACTTAGGTGAAATATGACAAATTTTGAGAACTTAAAAAATAAGATTCTAGAAGCACATAGAAACATCAGAGATACGCAACTTTCAAGTGCAAATGTTTCGGTATTTGTTTGTGAGATTAGAGATGTTTCAAGAACAAAGATTATTTTCTCTGTGAAACTTCGAGATGATACTAGATTCCATGTGTATGGACAAGTTCTTTTTGGCACGATGGACATTTCTGAGTTCACTCGTGTGTGTATGACCGAACAAGAGCTTTTAGATTTTGTTGGCACACTTGCAGAGCTTCCAAGTAAACTAGATAAGAAAGTGAAAAACTTTGCCTATAACACAGTAAGAAAGATGATTGAGGAGAACTAAATGAGATTTGTAACAGAGATTGAGGCTTGTTGTGATGTAGCTAGTAGCATTATCCTACAAGCCTGTGATGATTATTTTGTATGTAAGAGAAAAATCAACCAAGGTAAAAATACTGCAACAGGTATTGCAAATTGTGAAAAGTTATTAGCAGAATGTGAAGAGTTTTTCCATTCTAGCCAATATGTATTGTATACCCATAATAATCCTGCTTTATCTGGAGAAAGAGTTATTAAACAGATTGATTCTATGGTAGAAGATACAGTAAATTATCCTAATGATTTTTCTCCATTTAGAAGAAGAATGGAAGATTCTGAGGAAGAACCAGAAGAATAGTGATTTGTGCTATTTAACTGTAAGGAGAGAGCAGAGATGTTCTCTCTTTTCAGTAGAGAGGATGTGTGAACTTTGGATTTAAAAAGAAGAGAGTTACAGAAGTTAATCAACAGAGAAAATGGAAAAAACTATCATAAGAATATTAACTTAACTGGTTATACCGTCTATCGTAAAGATAGTTTTATTACTTTCCACTTTGTTTCTGTTAATGGTATCAATACTGTAATGATAGATTATATCTATGTTACATGTAAGAAAGATTTAATTAAACTTCTTTCTTTCTGTATTCATTACTTTGCAGGGAATAAGGTTCGATTTATCTATTATAAGGAACATAAACGACAGGCAAATTATGTATCTAAGTACTTTAATCTTTTAGGCTTTAAGATAGCAGATAGAGAAATGAATTGGAAACATGATTGGCAAAGTACAAATGGATATAAAGAGACAGAAGTAGTGGAGGCTTATTTGTGATGGAGGATTTTAATAAGATTTTAGACTTATATTTCTCTAGTGGATTAGAGAATATAATGTCGATTGAAGAATTTGAAGAAAGGTTGAAGAAAGATGATAGAAGTTGCTAGTATAATTGACCGATTAGGTGAAGACCCCCTTGAATTAAGACAATGTGGTTGGGTTATGGTACTATTAAAGAAAGTAGATGATGAATATATTATCTCTGCGAATGCTAGTCCATTTAACTTTAAACCAACACAAGTATATAAAGTATCTAGTAGTAGATTATTCTTATCTAAGGTGAATGAGATTCGAGATACAGTTAATCAATATTTTGATAAGTTACAAGGGCTAGATAAAAAGTTTACTGCTTTAATGATGTCATTACAGCCAGAAAAGTCAGATATTCCAAGATTACCACAAGCATTTAGATTAGATATGGCATTAGGTTATTCTAATTTTGCGACAGTATTCTGTGATAAGAAGAATTATATCTACTACTCGAATTGTGGAGAAGATGTTCAATTCTGGATTTCGGTAGATGATGAAACAAATGAAAAGATATTATCTATGTTTAACCTATGGAAAGAAACTTGTAGAGAACTATTTGAATATTTAGAATCTGTGGGATTTAGAAGAACAGGAGAATCTTTAGTATGAGTGAAACTGCGAAAGAGTTTTTAAAAAGTGCAAGTTCCGTACCTCAAAACTATCGTTCTACAGTAGGTGTAGTATCCATCTTACAAAAAACAATTGATGGGAACTATGAGATTTGTTTTTATTTCAATCTTTCATTTTGGGATGATGTCATTAGATTAAAATATTCTACTAATGTTTCAGATGACTTTCTCCAAAAGGTATCAGTATGCGAACCTTCAATTGATTCCTTTATTGACAGAATGAATATGTTGGACGGCTCTGCTACAAGAATATTGGTGGAGGATATTGATGAATCTACTTGTAGATGCAATCTACGAAAATATATCTCTAAGGCATTCCCATTAACTGTAGGCAGTAACAATTTATCAGTGGTAGAATATAAGGGAAAACGAGTTTGTTTTGTAGATAATTTCCATGAAGATATACACTTTATAGTTTATTTAGATGAAGATGTATACAATAAGCTACGAAATCTTCATCAGGAATACAGTAATATAGAAAGAGATTTCATTGATTTCTTAAAGAATAGTGGTTTTAAGGAGTTTTAGCTAAGAGAAAGAGGGTACATATAGATGAAAAAGAGTTTATTGAACAGGGTGATTATGTGTATCCTCTGTTTTTTATGTTTGATAACTTTAATCCCTAGGGGTGTTTTAGCAGAAGATGGTAGAACATTAGAGGAGAATCAAAGAGATGGTTCAGAACAACCAACACCAGAATACACAAAAGATACAAGTGATAGTAATAACAATTATTATCTCTCTAGTGGAGAAACAATCAAAGATTTATTTACTTTTACTTTATCTGATGTTCCCAATGCAGTTGAATGGTTATCAAATTTAAAAACCTTTGCTGTATTAAAAGAATATACTGGAGAAGATGGTCAGACCTATATCAAAGGATACTATAATGTTCCTAATTTACCATCTTTGGCAATGAACCAAGTAATCTCTAACATAGGAGATGGCTATACAAATCAGACTTATAAAGTAGAAGATACCCAATGGTTAGTGCCGGTTGGTGGAACAGATAATGTTATTAAGAAGTTTGGCTTTAAAATTCCAAATTACACTTATATGGGAGAATATCCAAAAGCCTATATGAGTGTGGATAATGTAGTTCCTAGTGGCTTTATTCCCAGTATGATAAAAGCTATCACAGCATTGTTTGGGGCAAGTTTTATAGATGCTCCTACAAGTGCTAACTATAATACAATCAACTATTACAATCATACCTATAGTGATAACTCTGAGAGTGTGGTAGACTTCATTAAGGATAATTGGATTTCTTATTTTCAGAACTATATCTCTACAGAGTATTTTAGTTCCCCAGAAGAATTTAGAAAAGAATATGTATCTAAGGAAACAGTAACAAATGCGAAGAGCATTATTGAGAACTTATCTTTAGATTTATCAGAAAAAGAACATTTAGAGGGGGAAGATGCTTATAATTATGCTAAGAAAGTATTAGATAATAGTAAGTATTATGGCTCATATCAACAAGCTTTGTTTGGGGACGACCTAACAGAACCGAGCCAAACATATAATCAACTATTCTCTACTTGGAGATATAATAACCAAGATAAGTACCCTAAGAGTATGTCTAACCAAGACGTATTGAGCAAGGCTATAGATAAGAAGGATACTTCTATTCCTGATTTTAGTAATATTCAAGTTGTTCGTAAAGAGGGAAATATCTTCTCACAAGTAGTTCAGAAGTATGAGGATGCTATCAAGAGTAAAGACCAATATGATGCCTTTATTGAAAAGTTTAATAAAGATGATACTTATAGACAATGCTTAGTAATGAGTGATAAGCCAAATGAGTGTGTATCCACTCGATTGGGAAAAGAAAATCCAGTAACAATTTCCGTAGCAAATGCTTATGTATTAAGTGGTATCTACGATATTACATCAGGAAAAGACCAATTAACAAGAGAAGATACAATCAAGTTATTACAAAAACTGCAAGATTATTGTGGTGTCTACTATAATGAAGTATTAACAAATATCATGACTTTAATGCAACAGAATGCTAAGAAAGCAGGAGTAGAGATTAGTCTAAGTAATACAGTAGACCAAAGAGTTATGCCTTATGATATTGATACAATGTCAGAAACAGATAAACAAGTATTTAATATCAGAGACCCAAGAGTAAAACTATATAAAGATAGTATGATTGGTAGTCTTGTTACTAACTTTAAACCTAAATTTAATTTTGGTAATTATATCAAACCACAAGAGTTTTTAGTAAATCTAGGTGGAAGAATTACAGAATTAAGTGTGTTCTTCCAAACAATAGTAAACTTTGAGTTCTTGGATGGATTAGGATTAAGCCCAGTAGAGTTGTTTACAAGTAATTTCGCTACAATCTTCTATATAATTATGTTTACTATATTACTTACCAGAACAGTGAAAGCAACTATTGATGTGCTCAAAGATGGTAGTGTCTTTAAACTATTCTCTGGCTTTATTATTATCTTGGCAGAGGTTGGATTTGTTGCCGCCTTAGCCGCTAATCCACAGGAATCGTGGTCAAATACTAAGATATTCTTGAATAAGGTAATGGGGTTAGGTGAGAAGATAAGCATGGCTCAGCAAACAGAGTTATCTTATATGTTTGGTACAGATAATGATGTAGGGGTTACTTATTATCTTCCTTATTTAGATATGTGGAGTACATATAATACCGGTTATGGTATTTTAGACCAAGAACAGTTTATTAAAAAGTTTGATACAGAAGAAGTTGGCATGTTCAGACCTAAGATTGCAGAAAGAGATATTCAGCATTGGTCTATCTTATTAGCAGATTCATTTAATTATAATGGGGATAGTAATTCTGTATATGCTACAACGAATAAAGATGGAAAACTGGTAAATGGTGCATCTATTAACAACAATGCCTATAGAGTGGTAGACCATTTTAATGCTCCTAGAGTAGAATATAAGAAACAAGACAACGGAAATATTAAGGTTACAGTAACTCAGAATGAGAATTACAATGGTAAGTTCCAACATGGCTTTATTGACCTTATTGCAAAGTTATTGGGTATCTGCAATGTATTCTTTATTTCTTTAATTAAGATGCTTACATTCTTATGGATGTGGTATAGAATCTATACATTCATCTTCCATGTTATCTTAGAAAAGACCAGAAAGCGTTCAATGCTTGATATTGTTTCAGATACATTACACCCAGTTCTAGCTATGATTTTACTCGGTGCTTATACTGCCTTAGTAATTTCTATCAATGGGTATACAACAGGAGCAATCGCTGTATTTGTTCAAGTAGGAATTTTCTTAGTTACTAGATGGATTTTATTTGCTTGGAGTAGCAATAAATACTTCCCTAAGACATTAGTTCCTCTATATTCATTGATGAACTTTAGGGTTATTATGAAAACTCGTAGAGATAATCTTGAGGATGAAGAAACAATCCGTACTGCTGAAAGAGCAGGTATCACATTGTCTAAGGAAGATGTAAAAGACCCTAAGAAGATGAGAGAATTATTATTCTACCCTGATGGAACTCCTAAGTATCCTAATGATATTCGATATGCAGAGTTGTATAAGAAGTGGGAGTCAGACCAAGGAAGAAAAGAAGAACTTGGGGAAGAAATCTCTCCTTATGATAAACAAGCTGATGAGGCTTTGATGAGTCAATTGAGTAGTAACCCAGATACTCTAACGAATAGCAATATTCCAGAGTCTGAGGAGAAAGAAGATAGAAGTGTGTCTATTAGTACACCTGCTATAAGACAAGATAAGATTAAACAGTTGGAAAGTGATGAGGGTGATATTCCACGTGCTAAGATTACAAGAAAGAGAAAAGGAGAAAGAAATCATGAGAAAGTTAATAACAAGATTACTAAGTAGTATCATGGTAGTATTTCTCCTACTACCTTTCTTCCAAGTACATGCTAATTATTCTACAAATATAGATGAAGAGCCTATTACAAGAGGTTCAAATGCTTATCGGATTTGGAGTGTGATGAAAGGCTTAGGCATGAATGATTATGCCGCCGCTGGTGTCTTAGGTAATATCTTTGCTGAATCTAGTGCAGACCCTACATCTATTGAGGGAATCTATGGAGAATATGGAGATGCAAATGGTGCAAAGAAGTCAGTTGCATTTAATGATTTAAGTGCTTATTTTAGAAATGATTTAGTACAAAAGTATATCAATAGCGGTTGGAGTATCTCTGGTAGTAGTGATAATTTTGGTAACACTGTTCCATCAAGCAGTGGTTCAGGTGGTAACACGATTAACTCTAAGGCGTATCTTGGAGTTGATGGGAAGTATATTGTTGGTATCGGTTTAATTCAATTTACTGGCCCTAGAGCAAGTAGACTTGTTTTGTGGGCAGAATCTCATGGTTTAAAGTGGTATGATATGAAAGCACAGTTAGCTTATATGTTGACTAAAACAGATGATAAAGGCTATATTGATGGAAAAGCAGATTATATCATTGATACTTATGCTAAAACAGATTATACAAATGTAGATGATGCTACGAATGATTTCATGATTAATGTAGAGGGTAATACCCATAATGCAGGAAAGAGAAGAGAACTAGCATTAGATTGGTATAATCGTTTCCATGGAGATACAGGAGATAGAAGTTATGCTGAGAAAGTATTAAAGCTAGCAAATACTACTCTCAAACCAAATAAAGAAAATGAAGATAAAAGTATTGTTCAAGATTTAATTGGCCCTGTAGTCAAGATGGCACAGAATACTGGTTTTATGTTCGACATTGGTAAGATTGGTGAGAAACACGCAAATAGTGCCGCAACCGAGATATATAACTCATTAAAGGGAGAAGAAAGTAAGACTAAGTATAGTTTATATGAACTATTCGGTTCTGATATTCACTTCTACCGTTATATGGGGGAAGTAACTCAGACAGTTGGATTAGTAGACCATATCTATAGTAATGTAAAGAATGGGGATACTGATTTTAGTTTAGGTGATACTGTATTCTATCAAAGCAATAGATATTTAAGTGCAAATGTATATGATGATAGACCTAGAGTATTGACCCAACAGGAAATCACAGATGGTAAATCTGATGCTAGAGTATTTGCTTTATCAAATAGTAGATTTAGTGGATTTGATTTTGTAGCAGGGGAGTTCTGGCTAACGGTTGCTAAGATTACTACTTCCTTTATTACTTTATTGATGAGTGGTAAACCATTCGAGATATTTGTTGAGTTCTTTAATAAGATAGTAGAAACAGGTATTTGGCAGAAAGTAATGATACCATTACTATATTTATTAACTGGGTATGCAATTATATTTACTATTATAAGAGTTATTGGTCATACAATCAGATTCTTGTCTGGTAAAGGAACAGCATTTCAAATCTTCCAACGTTTTCTTTCTTCTGTTATTTGTATTGGAATTATTTTCTCTTTAGGAAATAACCCAACACTGTTTAGTAGTATTCTCTTAAAAGGAACTACTTTTGTAGATAAGTTGTTTGATAATGCAATTACAATGACCTTTAAAGATGATGATGTAATCAGTGGTTCTGCTGTAAATAATGCAACAGAGGCAGCAATTTGGAAGAAAACAATTTTTGAGCCGTGGGTAGTTGGTCAATTTGGCACTACCTATGATAATCTTTATACTCAATTTTCTACTGAAGGAAATAAGATGTATCAATCTCATGCAACAGAGGCACAAATAAAGAATTTATCTGAAGGTAGATTTGCTTTTGATAGTGCTACTGCAACAGGAGATGTAACAGTCCCTGTAGGAAATGGAAAAGTGATAAGAAACTGGGCGGCATATCTATATTCTGTTCAATCAAAATATCATATTGACTTTAAGGATATCAATGGTTCGAGAACATTAGTTGAAAAACCAGTATTCCCAAACGCTACAACAACAGCCTATGATTCTACTATAAACGCAGATTTATTTAGAGTTATAGATGCACAGATGGATATATCACCACAGATATATAGTGATGGAACAAAGGTTGAAAATTATACAGATTCAAAACAATTAGAACCACAGTTCCTAAAACAATCTATGGTGATGATGTTACATGTTATTATTCTTCTTATATTCTTAACTCCAACCATTGTTAAGAAGTTATATTATTCAATGATGTTGATTTCTATGGGAGTACAATTCATTTTCTTATCTCTATGGGAATTAGCAAATGAGAATGAAGGTATATCAGTTGCATGGGATAAAGTAAAAGAGTATATAGAAGGATATTTAATGACAAGCACCAGATTGTTTGTCTTTACTTTCTTATTTGTTAAGTTAGTTGGTTATAGTTTAATTAGTACTAGTGTATTTATTATACTAGGAATTGTAATCTATCAGATAACTCCAGATAAGATAAGAAATGGTTTCTTAGATGCTAAGAACAAGATTGATGTTGCAAGAAAGTACCTTGCAAGACACTAATTTGTGTCATTTAACTGTAAGGAAGAGGGGAACAGTCCTCCCCTCTTTCAAAGTGAGGATGGTGAAAAGTAAATGTATGTTGTTTTAACAAACGATAAACGAATCCCATTAGATGTTGTAGACTTCGAGTATGAAACATATACACCAGAAGAGTTTATAGCAAAGGGAGAGTTTACAGAAACAGAGTTCTATGTTGATATTGCATGCTTACCAGAGAAGTTGTACGAAGCATTCAAACAATATGAGAGCCAAATTGATGTAGTATATTACAAGTGGAGTGATGTTGATACTAAACTAAACTTTGACATGGCTGATGAAGTTATTGTCTACCAAGTAAACAAACCTATGCCAGTAGAAGAAAGGGTGGGGAAAGAACTGCCAAAAGAAGAACCAAAGGAAGTTCCAAGCATTTCAAAACCACTTTCTCAAACAGTAGAAACTCAAATCGAGAGAGATATTGAACCAAGTGTTGATAGAACTCCAGAACAAAAGAAACAAGATGAGGAAGAAGTCAAAGAATATAAACAAGAGATTGAACCTCAGTTAACTATTGATGATAGCCTTGATTTTGTTGTAGATAATATTTCTGCTACAAATAAAGGAATTGATAGCGAGTCTATGACATCTATCCTAAGTTTTGATGATGATGTTGTGGGAGAAAAGAAACAAACTCCTGCTAAGACAATTGCTTTTGGTAGTTCAAAGGGTGGTTCAGGTAAGACAACTACTTGTGCTATGGCTGTTAAGAATTATGCTATGACACATCCAACAGATAGAATTGCAGTTGCTGACTTTGATATTATTGATGGGCAGTTGGGGGCTTTAATTGGTAGTATTTCTCCTACATTGGCAGGTTTCTATAAGCAATATAAGTTAGGAAACACTGATTTTAGCACTTTGTATAATTATAAAGTAAAATCAGATGGATTTGGTGCGAATGTAGACTTTTATCTTGCTATGCCTATGGCTTTAGATGAAGTTACTAATGATGATAAGTTTTGGAATACAGTATTTACCGAATTAATTATGCACTATGATGTTGTATTCTTTGATACTGGTATTGACTATCTTAATATTGCTCCTATTACCCAGATTTACAAGATTGTGGATAGATTGATTTTAACTACAAACACATCTGTCCCATCTGTAAAATCTACAATGAAACAGTTACAAGCTCTGAACGGTAGTAGAAAGAATTTAAGATTCAAAAAGAGTGATGAAATCCTAGATAAGACTAGACTAGTAATTACCCGTGCAACCAAGAATAAAGACTTATTAAAGTACATTGTTAATCTATTTAAACCATTAGTAAAGGTAGGTGCTATCTTTGGTACAATGGAAGATATGATTGATAGAGTATCTTGGTATCATGATTGGAATGTAATTAAAAACAATGAGAGTTTGTGCAAGTATCTAACTACATTGTGTGATTTAAGCAAGTAGAGAGGAAGAACGAATGTTGAATAAAAATGAGATTGTGATTGATGGTAAGGTTCAAAAGGATGCAAAAGTAATGTCAGAAATGACATCCTTTAATATCTGTGCCATTACAGGTGAGTATCAATTGGTGGATAACACAAAGAGAAATAGATATACTTATATTCGTGTTCTCTATCCAACTGATGCAACACCTGATTTAAAGAAAATCCTAATGCCTAGAGCAATGGTGCGTGTCTATGGAAAGTTAGACTCTGAACAGTATGTATCTAAGTCAGATAAGATTGTTTATAATAAGGTACTTACTGCAACTAAAGTCGTACCATTACGTTATAACAAAGAACTTGGTGAATACGAAGAGGCAGAATAACCATGTTTTGGCAAAAGAAAAAGGAATCAAAACAAGTTAAGGAAACACTCCCAGATATTATTGTAAAGCATGGGATTCGTGTTTCCACTCCGTATGGAGCATACCCAGAAGATGTAGAGAATGTTTTAACTGAACTAGATGCAAAGATAAAAGAGTTGTCAGATAATCTAGAAAAGGTTTCAAAGACAAATAAGCAATTAGAAAGAGACTTACATCTTGTAAACACTGAATTAGCAAAGATGAAGATTGATATGTCATTAATGACTATTCCAGAAACAACTGAGGAAGAGGATTCCAAGATGATTCGAGAGTTGAATGACATCACAAAGGCAGAGGATGATGAGGATTTTGGTTTTGAAGTTGTAGAGGAAGAGTAGAAAGGAAGTATATAATGCCAGCACAGAATGCATTAGAAAGAATTTTAGCAGGTTCAAGTGAGTCTAATGACTACTCTCTTGATGAGATGCTAAATGATGATGAAGACGTGTTTCTAGAAAATATGTCTGATGAGAGTAAGAATGCCTTATATGGTAGGGTTGCTCCTAAAAAGACAGAGGAAGAGAAGTTAGAAGAAACACAAGAATTACCAATTCAGCAAGTGAAAGAAGAACAGTCTAAGGTTGAAGAGGTAGAAAAAGAAGAAACAAAAGAAGAAGTAAAAGAGGTTCAACCTGAGCCAGAGCAAAAGCGTGGTAGAGGTAGACCTAGAAAAGAAAGCACAGAAATGAAACAACAAAAGACAGATGTATCTATTATATTAGATGCACTATGTATGTCAGTCATTGATGACTTGGAAAAGGAAGGCTATACGTTCATGAACTTCACAGAAGAACAAACATTAGTCATTTTAAACTATATGAAAGAAAAATTGGGAGAATAATAAATGTTAAATTTAATTCATTTTGAAGCATCAGGAAGTTCATTAGAAACTTTCGCAGATACTTTACTTGGTAAACTAAGTAGACTTGGTATCATTGCAATTATTGCAGGTCTTGCATTTTATGTTGGTTTCACAGTAGTTAAGTATCTTACTGGTAAAGGACAGATTAGTATTTGGGAAGCAGTTGGTAAGATTGCACTTGCCTTATTCGCAATTGGTCTAATTATCATGTTAGTTGGCTGGCAGAGCCTTATTGGATTTGCTACACAATTCGCAAATAGTGGATTTGGCTTATTCCAAAATTCAGTAAACGATATTATGCCTTAAGGAAATGATTGGTAGGGAAATTTTATATGAGAGATAGTAAAGATTTGGTTCATGATATTGTAGGACTAGCTAAAAATGAGCTATTACTTGACAATATCGTTAGTTTAATGTATAATATGCCTAGTGAAACTTGTACTTCTAACGAGGTAGGGTTTCACTCAGGTGTTATTTATTTTAAAGATGATTCTATTTTGGATGAAGACGGAGAAATGCTGATAGATTTATCCGATGGTTTTATTGATGATAGACCACAGATTGAATATTCTATTAACTATGACCTATCAAATAAATTATTAAATAAGATTCTACGTATGCTAGATGCAGAAAAGGTAGTAATCGTAGAATAGTAGAAAGGAAAGGTGAGAACAATGCCATCATTGCAGGACTTTATGCAAGAACTACGAGAAAAAGATGATTCTGATGTAGTATATAGTGCAAAGCCAGAAGATGAAGTTCGAATCCTTCCACCAATTAAAAATAAAGAACAGGTCGAAGTAATCAAGAAAGACGGAAAGACAGAACAAATCAAGGTAATACCCCCACATAAAGAAGAGAAAAAAGAAGTTAAACCAGTTTCATTTGGAAATGTTAAGGTAGAGAAAAAGGAAGAAAAACCAATCATTACATTTAGATTTGTTGGTAAACCTAAGCAAGAAGAGCCTAAACAAGAACTACCAAAACAAGAACCAGTGAAACAACAGGAAGTACAAAAAGAAGTGGGAGAGAATAAACCACAGAAACAAGAGGAAACAAGAGAGTTATCGGAGTTTGAAAAGAAATATCTCTTATTTAAGAAGAGTGGTACCCCTGAAAACAAAAAAGAAGTTTGGTTTGAAATTCTAAACAAAGCACTTGCAAGTAAATCTAGGAACTATACGAGCGACACAATTCGTTCAGGTAGATTTTACATCAGTGCAAACGATGAGATACTATTACTTCCAAAATATGATTTTAATAATAAGTCAGTGGAAGATGTATTAAACGACAAATGGTTGAAGAATTAAACCTTAGAAAAATAGTGAGGAACTTATTTAATGAGTTGGAACAACTTAAACACAAAGAAACAAAGTATTGCACTTACAGTACCAGTATACGGATATGAAGAATTAACTGGTAAACGACTAGAAAAGGCAATTCGAGAAGAGTTGTCTATTCCTTATGACTGCGTTATTACACAGTTAAACAAGTCCACAAAGACAATAAAGGTGGTATATGTAAAGGATAACTCTTTTACCTTAGATGATATTCGAGAAGTGAATAATCTAACGGTAAAGCCAATTAAACTAGAAAGAATTGGGAAAGTTAATAAGATTAAGCAATCAGAAAAGAAGATTAAATCTCTAGGAAGAGCAATGGCTATTATCAATGTAGCAGACTTTCACTTAAATCGTTTGGTTTATGGTAAAGAGGGTTTTGGGGATAATTATGACTCTAAAGTAGCCTCTGAGGTATTTATGCGAATGATTGATAAGTGTGTTGTTAATCTTCAAAACAACCCTAGACAGATTGATAGGATTGTATTAAATACATGTGGGGATTTTCTTAATTCTGATACAGCAACGCATACAACTGCTAGAGGAACACCGCAAGAAGATGACCTATGTTGGAAAGAAGCATTCTATGTAGCTACAGGGCTATTAGAATATGCAGTTAAGAAATTAGCAGAAGTTGCACCTGTGGAATATTATTTTGTGCAAGGGAATCATGACACAATGGTAGGATTTTATCTTACTAGTTGGTTGTGGGCTAGATTTAAAGGTGTAAAAAATGTAATGATAAGTGATAGTCCTAAGCCTAGAGCAACTATCAAGTATGGTTCTAATGTGATTTGTATGACACACGGATACTTAGAGGGAAAGAATTTAAAGAATTTACCTTTTGTAGAGCCTGAAATGTTGCAAGAACTATCTACAGCAACAAATGTAGAAGTAATTAGTGGTCACTTACACACCTCTGATGTTAAATTAGTGAATGGTGCGAAGTTTGAAGTATTACCAAGTGCTTGCCCAGTAGAGGATAATTGGACTTATGGTATGAGCTTTGATAAGCCTAAAGGCGAAGTAATCATTAACTATTATGATAAAGAGGGTAGAGTTCAACAGGACTACATTGACACAATTAAGATTTTTAAGGAAGTTGGCAAGTAATTAGGGGGAGTTTTCTCCCTTTTTATCGTGTTTTTAGAAAAATATTTTAAAAAGTTTCAATTTAGGTATTGACAAACAGTTACAAGTATGCTATAGTATGTACGTAAGGTAAAGAAATACTTAAAGGAGAAAACAAACTATGACAAATTTATTTAATAAGATTAAGAATTTCGTAGCATCACATAAGAAAGTTTCAATCGCAGTGTTAGTATTAACATTAGTATCTGCTATTTGTATTAGTTCTTATGTTGTATCTACTAATAAGCAAACTGTAAATACTGAAAAGGTTACAGAAACAACAAAGAAAGATTCTTCTGCTAAGAAAGAAGATAAGAAGTCTGATGTAACAGAGAATAAGACTACAACAGACAATACAGTTACAGAAGAGAATAAGGCAGTTGAAAACAAGAATGTAGAAAACACATCAAATACTACATCTAACGATGTTTCTAATTCTACTTCTACAACGAATAACTCTACTTCTTCTCAGCCAACATCTACTCCATGTGTACCAACATACACTACAGTTAATCACGAAGCAACAGGTCATTACGAAACTCAGGTTATTTCTGAGGCTTGGGATGAACCAGTATATGCTATGAGAATTGTTGGTTTAGTAACTGGCCGTATTTACAACAACTTAGATGAATTTGATAATCAATATGAAGATGGTAACTACACAGTTAAGCAAGTTCAGGTTGACACGATTCATCATGACGCTGTAACTCAACAGGTTTGGGTAGTAGACCAACCTGCTTGGATTGAAACAGTTGCTTCTGGTTGTTAAATTAAGATAAGAGTGTGAAAAATTTTCACACTTTTTTCATTTTTAGTATTGACATCAGAAAAGTTTGATGTTAAGATATCCGATAGGGATATTTTTATTATGTTCACCCATTCAAAGAAATAATGTAAAATTAGGAGGACAATTTTTAAAGAGATGAACAAGTTTATTAAGAAATTTTATACACTTGCAATGTCTTTAGCGATGATTCTGCCTACGTCAAATGTTGTTCACGCTGACAACAGTTTGACCTATGAAGGAATCGGAGAAAATGCATCTGAAGGCAAATTTCTTTTAGATGTAAAAGACAGTAATGTAAGTGTAAATGGTTCAACGATGTCTAGTGATGGTTCTAGACAAGAAGTTGAAAGTGGTGCTGTAGTAAATATTAAGGGTGCAAGCTTTATTGCAGTCTATAATAAAGATGGCAGTCAAGAAAGTTACACAGGTGATTTAGACTACCAAACGACAAGCAATACAGCATATATTTCTGTATTAGGTGGAGTTGATACTACACCACGTAGCAGACGTACAAGACGTTCTACAGGTTCTGTAGATGATTTAGTTGTTGGTGATACATTCTCTGGCACATTTGGTACAAATAACACAGATGGTGGTATTGGAAACACTACTTTCTATGTAGATGCCATTACAGGTTTATTATCAAGTGTTTCTGACCAGATTATTGGTTCACAGTATGTAGAATGCCAAGAACATGGATATATCGGTTTAACTGATGTTAACGCTTGGTCATTAGGTAGAAAGGCGGAATATACATATAATGCAACAGTAACTTCTGTAGCACCAGATGGAACAGTTACATTATCAATCTATGTTCCACACTATCTAAAACCAGGTACAAACGAAGAAGCAACTGGTTGGAGTGCAGGATTAGGTACAGTTCCTTATCAGGCTTGTGCTGGTACTTGGACAATCAAGACAGCACCTCGTACAATGCAAATGTATGTGCGTGTAAATAAGACAAACGGAAATCCTGACATTACTAAGAACAATCAGTGCTATGCACAGGATTTAAGTGGTGCTGTTTATGGAGTATTTGCTGACCAAGCATGCACAAATAAGTTGGGAGAAATCACAACTGATGCAAACGGCAAAGGTGTGTTACAGAATATCACAGTAAATACTGGTGCCTATGTATATGTAAGAGAATTAAAAGCTCCTAAGGGATTCGCTTTAGATTCTAAGGTATACAGTATTTATTCTCTTTCTCATGAGGCAACTGGTTGGGATGTAAATTCTACAGATATGCCTATGAATGACCCTGTTGCAATTCGTTTGACAAAGAAATCGGAAGATACAGTAGAAAACCCAGCCTCTCTTGCAGGTGCAGAGTTCACTGTTAAGTACTACGCTGGTCAATATACAAAGGAAACTTTACCAGAACAAGCAACAAGAACTTGGGTAATTAAGACACTTGCAAACAATGATGGAGTATATATTACTAGACTTGGTAATAAATATAAGGTATCTGGTGATGATTTCTATATTGAGCCAAACACAGGAGTACCAACTTTACCACTAGGCACACTAACAATTGAAGAAACTAAAGCACCAGAAGGATATACTCTTGCAAATAAGACTTTAAACCATTCTGGAACTGAGGTATCTGATGGTATTGCTTTATTCAATATTACAGAGGATTTGCAAGGTATTCCTCAAATGGTTGGTGGTAATGAATACACTATTGAAGAAGGTGTTGCTCGTGGTTCTTTCAATTCTACTAAGGTAGACAAGGCTACAGGTGAAAAGTTAGCAGGTGCTAAGTTTAAGATTGTTAATAAGAATGCTTATGACATCATGTTAAAGGATTCTGAAGGACATGACATCGAAGAAATCAAGGCAGGTGCTGAATCTAACTACACATTTGGTACACAGGCTTATGGAACATTCACGGGTTGGACTAATATGTTACAGGCTGGTAACTATGCTCTTCGTGAAGTTCAAGCTCCAGTAAACTATGAACTTTCAGAAGATGTTGATTTCTTAGTTGAACAAGGCAAGGTTGCAGATGTTCAGGTTACTGATAAGGAAAAAGAACCTGTATTACGTACACAAGCACATGAATATAAGACAGGTAGTAAATTGGTTAAGGAAGGCAAAGTTACTTTAGAGGACGTTGCCAACTATGAAAACGTTAAACCGGGCACTTATAAGTACACAACCACATTAATTGCTAAGGGTAAGACTGAGGCAGAAGATGAAGTTATTTATAAGAACGTTTCTACTCAGGAATTAACAGAATACAATGGTTCTATTACTGTACAGGCAGAAGTTGATACTTCTAAGTATGGTGATAAGGAATTAGTATTCTATGAAGAATTAGAACGTGTAAATAAGATTGATGGCCATAATTATGATGTTGCTCACAAGAACCGTGATGATAAAGACCAAACAATCAAGACTACTAAGATTCGTACAACAATCAAGGATTCTGTAGATGGGGATAACATCATTGATGGCACTAAGACAGAACAAAAGGTAATTGATACAGTATCCTACGTTGGCTTAGTTGTTGGTAAGAAGTACAAAGTTACTGGTACACTTATGGATAAGGCTACAGGACTTCCTGTTCTTATTGATGGTCAACCAGTTACAAACACTGTAGAATTTACTGCTACTGATACTAAGGGTATAGTTGAAGTTCCATTTACTTTCAATGCTACTAAGGTTGCAGGTAAGAGAATTGTCGCATTTGAATCTGTTAAGGATGAAAATGGATTAGAACTTGGTATGCACGCTGACATCAACGATGAATCACAAACATTCGATGTTACGATGAAGTTGAAGTTACGTATCGCTAAGGCTGATGCAGACAATGTAAATCATTTCTTAAAGGGTGCAGAATTTACATTATACAATGCTGATGGAACTATTTATAAGGACATCAATGGTAAAGATGCTATTGGTGTTACTGACGAAAATGGTGAAGTTGTGATGAATGTAGTGTACACTGTATCTAATGAAGGTGCTTACGTTATGGAAACTAAAGCACCAGAAGGATATGAAATCTCTACAGAGAAGTATCCAGTTAAGCTAACAGGTAAGGATGAATTAGGTGTAGACTTAATTACAATCCATGTACTTGATAATGCTATTATCATCCCGCCAACAGGTGTTGATTCTAACCCATTCGTTTGGGTCGGTGTAGCATTGCTTGCTCTTGCAGGTATTGTTGGTGTAGTAGTACTCAAAAAGCGTAATAAATAAGAATTAAAGTAGGCTGGAATATACCTACTTTTTCTTTCATTGCAGAAAATAGGAAACCTTGGCGCGGTTGCAATGCTTTAAACTAATATCCTATCATCATTTTAATAAGAAAATTAATCAATTAAATATATAAATAAGAAAGGAAACACAATTATGAAGTTTGTATTAGGGAAAACCCCAGAACAATTAGCAGTAGAAGAAAATAAGAGAATGGAAGAGATTGCTCTTGAAGTACAGAAGAGGAATGAGGTAAGAGATAATAAGTTACTTGCCTTAGAGAAGAAGAAAAAGAAATCACGAACAATTGTAATATCTTTACTAGCCTTTATGATGGTTACATTAGTATCTTGGGGAACATTTAATACATTTTTCAAGAAAACATTAAACTATAAGGATGTACAGTATGTAATCAATCAGACAGTAAACCAATTCCCTACAGCAGGACTAGATGGGTATATTAGAAAGAACTTTAGTAAGTGGTTTGAAAAGGTAGTATCATTTAAAGATGGAGATATTGAAAGTGTAGACCCTCAATTAGATAGTTTATCTATTGACGCTACAATCCCTATTAGTGCAAATGTTGTAAGAACATATTTTTCTGTAGATGTAACAACAAAGCATAAAGATATTAAAGACAGTGCAGGTAATGTTACAACAAAGGGGGAAACAGAAACAAATAGATATTCTTTCTATATGCCTATTGAGTATTACAGTAATTATAATGACCAAGGACAGAGAACTGTAAGCGGTTATAGACCAGTTGAACAATTATCTCTCTATACTCTTAATCGTATTGATTCTGCTGATGTACAAGAAAATGATGCATTGAAGTTTACAAGTGACCAAGAAGATAAGGAAGTTGCTGATTCTGCTAAGATTAAGGTTACTAAGACATTAGAAGATTTATACGAAGGAAGAGATACATCACAGGACTTCTTAAACTACTTAACATTCAATAACTATGGTGCTAAGTTTGGTAGTATCAATGACTTTAAGATGTATAAAGAACCAAATAAGTTAGGATATAACACTAAGGTAACATACTCAGTAATTACAAAGGATGGTTTTACATATACTACTACTGTTTATTTATTAGTTGCTAAGTCAGATAAGACTTGGGTAATTAAGGGTAGTCTATAAGGAGATATACTATGACACGAAAGAGATACATTAGACCACTCATTGATGGTGGTTGTTCTGAATGTTCTGCAAGTGATGAAAATGTTGGAAAGAGAAGATGTAGACATGTTCTTGAAACAGCAAATATCACCGTTGTAGAAAAGAATGATAGGATGAGCTGGATAGATATAGAGGGAATCATAGATGGTAAAGATTCTTCTTTCTCTATTGAAGCTAGTGATAAAGAAATTAAAAATTATATTAAAGAGTTATCTACCTCTCTAACAAGCAAAGAAAAGAAAGCAATTTTAGAAGTACTCAAAGATGAGTAAACTCATTGATAATGCAAAAGGTAGAATTAAATACTCTCGTGATGAGTTTGTAGAGAACACAAGTAAGAAGATAGAAGATTTAAAGCTACGTGCCAAACATAAAATGCAAGATTTTAAAAATTGGTATATTGGTGGCGGAAAGAAACTACTAAAGGTACTTAGCCTCATTCCTATTGGATTGGTAATACTTAACATCTCTTTTTACCTTATTGCAATTGGTCAGACCGTTGGTTCTAGCCCACATTTCTATTGCGATTCTAAAGCTAGTGATGATGTGAAATCCACTGTACAATATCAACAGTATTGTAAAGGATTTGGTGGTTCTAGTGGTGGAAATAGTAGCATTGCAGAGGCGGCAGTATCTTTATCTACGACAGATGAAACAGTTGGTGGAAGAAAGATTGATTGGAGAAGTAATGGTTTTGGGGATGTAGAGGCATATAAGGGAAATCCACAATATACTGTAGACACATTCTTAGCAAAAGTTCCTGAAATCGTACAAGTAGCGCAAGAATTAAGAACTGAAGGAAAGAGAACAACAAATACTTGGTCATTACCTTATTATGCATCTTGTGACTTATCTGTTTCCTTGCCTGTTTTATGGAGTGGGGCAGATGATAATTTCCCTATGACATTAACTGGGGCTGAAATGTATGGTACAGGTACAAGTGGAATCACTGGACATTTAGTCAATGGTGGTTCTAAGTTATGGCAACAAGTTCCTAAAGGCGATAAGATATTGCCTGGTGATATTGCATTAGGTAATAACCACGGTGGTTATCAACACGTTTGGATGTACGTAGCAACGTGGGAAAATGGTACTTGGACAGATAACTCAATCGTTCAAAAGAAGTATCCTAATAGTACTGCTAATACTTATCAGGGTTCTCATCTTGATTACTATGCTAGTTTAAGTAATATTGGTGACCCTTGGAAGTTGGCAGATGTAGTATATCGGTATGTTGGGCAAGTTGATGAACAAAGTCCGTTTTTGAAAGTGAAGTGATAATACGTGAGAAAATTAAAGAGACCGGTAATTATAGTAGGTACAGTAGTAGCAATTGGAGTAATTTCAACTCTCTTGTATGTTGTTTTTAAACCTAAAAAGGTTATAAATAACAATGCATCAGAAGAGCCTACTACACAAGAGAACACAAATAGTTCAGAAACCCCAGAGGAATTATCTCCACAGGAATTACAAAGTCTGTATAAAGAGTTATTTATGGATAGAAGTGAGGCATCTTCTGGAATAGGTATCATAGAGCAAAAGACCATAAAGGGAATTACTTATTATCTATCTCCTGATAATAACTATATTATCAAAGAGGTTGGTAATAAGAAGTATGAGTATGTTAATGGTTCTTGGATAGATTACAAGACAGAAGAAATTACAGATACAGGTACACTAACAAAAGAAGAGGTATTGTCTAAGTTAGGAGATTTATCTTCTCCTGCTACTGAAGCATCTAAGGTTGAGGGAAAGACTACAGCAGGGTATAATGATTTCCTTGCATATTTCTATCAAACATATCCTTATGCAGATTTTTCGGAAATTAGAGTATATACTGTCAATAATGTAAATCTAGCATTAATAGTTTCAAATGATAATAAAGTAAAGGTATTTGTTGGTAAGGGAACATACGAACTAACAAAACTATCTTTAGATGAATATAAAGATATTATTAAACAATTAAAGATTCAGCAATAATTTTTAGTGTAGAAAGGTGAGAGAAAGAGTGAAAATAAGAAAGATATTTATTAACATCATGTTAGTACTAGTGTTTATCCTCACTGGACTACAGGTACATGCAAATAGTAATGGTTTTAAGGATAAAGAAGGTATTTTCAGTAAAAATTTAGAAGAAATCTACGAGAATACAAATAGTGGTAGTCTAGCATACAAGAACACCTACCCATTTAGTGAAAAAGATGCTAAAATTTCACAAGTAGGTTTTGACGTTCTATATGGGGTGAGTAAAGACATCGTAAGATATGTAGGCGAAATTCCATATTCAAATACTCATGATGCGAACGGAAATGCCTTTGCAGGTATGAGCCAACTACCATATGATAAGAATAACCCAGCGATTGATAACGAAGATTATTGGGGAAAAACTGGGTTAGATAATAAAGAATTAACAAAATCGGCATTAGAGGCAGTAAATGACCAAGAAGTAGTAAGTCTTAGATTATTTGCTTTATCTAATGTTGGTGGTGATATGATTATATCTGGATTCTATTCTTTCTTTTCCTTTATTGTAAGAATTGAGTCAATGATTTCTGGTATCTTACTACAACTAAAGAATATCAATATCACTACAATTATGTCAGCACTACAATTAGACAAAGTGAATGACTTACTTGTTAAGTTATTTATTGTTTCTGATGGTGCAAATGGTGGCAAGAGACTTGCTCCTGCTATGATATTTGCGTTGATTGCATTAGGCATTTCTATTGTAACCACTTTGCTTTCTATTATCTTTGGGGGCAAAAAGGGAAAGGACTTATTTAGTGATGTAATTGCAGTTGCGTTACTTGGATTTATTTTAATTGGTGTAGCATTTACAGGCCATACAGTAGATGTAGGTAGCAATGTTGCAAACCTAACAAATCAGTTTTTAGTTTCAGTAAATCCATCAATGCAAGATAATAATATCTTCGATACACAAATGAGTGGTGGAGATACAAATAGAACAAATGCTCTAGTAGAGATGTCATCTATTAACAAAGCTTATATCAATGCCCAGATTTGTGCACAATTTGGAGTAGATGACATTAGTGAATTATCCTTCGAAAAACTAGGGGATAAAGATGGTCAATTAGCAACGCAGTACTTAGATGGGTATAGTGATAAAGACCAAACTACTGTAGACAAGAATTTAGGTTATTACTACTGGTTTGCTAATTCTAGTGCTAAGAGTTTAAATAAATCAGAGATTCCAGTAGCATCAGAAACACAGACAAAGAAATTGTCTTCTATGATGACTTATTTACAAGTCTTATATAATAGAGGAAACGATGAAGTAAAAGGAACTATTAGAGATATAACACTTGCTTTTGCTAGACCTAGTGTGTTTAATGGTATCATCAACATGATACTTTTAGGACTTGTTTTCTTCGGGCTTGTATGGTGCTTAGGCAAATATGCTCTAAGAGTAGCAGTATCTAAGATGTCAATTATGTTAGGGGTACTTGCTTTACCAATTGCAGGTATTCTTACTTTAACTACGAATAAGAAAGCAAGGGAATTAGGAAAAGGTTTATTAGGTATCTTTATTACAGCGACACTAAAGGTTACGATATTCAGTATATTCTTTGACCTTGTTATCTTTGGTGTTTCTATTCTTGTGTCTGGTAATGTTGTTCTTTTAATTCTTGCTTGTGTGTTCCTAGCAATTATGGCAAAGTTAAACCCAGTAATTGAGAAATCATTAGATGATATGCTAAGAGGATTTGAAAGACAGTTCTCGCCAGAGGCGGCTAAGCTTAAATCGGATGCTAAGGTATGGGCTAGACAGAGATTACATAAGATTTCAGAAGATGGTAACAGGGGTTCTAAGAAAGTTGTTGGATATACAGATGATGGTACACCTATCTTTGCTAAACAAACAGGTGGTATTGCAACTACTGTAGCTGAAACATTAGAAAATATGTTACAAGAGAATCCAATTAATTCTCGCTCTACTATTTCTATATTCAAGAAAGGCTTTACTCGTATTAAGTCCAACGCAGATAGCAGAGATAAAGCACTACGTGGATATGATGTTAAGACTACAAGTGATGAAATATCAGAACTCGAAAAAGGTATTGCAGATAAGGCTTTAACTGATATGAATGCGGCTTTCGATGAGAAAACAAATAATGCTAAGTATGAGTTAATGACACAGGATGAAGTCAAGTTGCATAAGAAGTTAAAGAGTGCTGAGGCTATTGAAGAAACAACTCAGAGAACATTTAAGGCTTACAATGATAGAAAAGAGGATTTGACAGCAGATGAAGAAACTGAACGTCAAAAACTTGCACAAGAAATCAATCAGCGTGCCCTAGATACTGCAAATGCAAAGAAGAACCTCACAGACCTTATGATGAATAATCGTAAGATTAGTCTACAAAATCAAGAGAAAGAGAAGTTACAAGAAAACTATCAAAAACTTCTTGAATCTATTGATAAGAAAGACTCTTCTAAGGTTGCTAATAGAATGCTAGTAGAGAAGAAGTTGTGGGCATTGAATAACAATCAAGTTGCAGATACTCAAACACTAACTGCTAAGGATATGGAATTGATTGACAAACAATCCAAAGCTATTGAGTATAATAGCAATAGAACTGCTAGCGGTAAGTTGGTAGATAGAGCAATGACGAAAGATGGTGTTGCTCATAAGACAGACTCTGAAATGTATAAATCTGTCTTGGAAGAAGCTAAGCAAAACTGGAGTAGAGAAAATGGTCTTGACAAGAGTGCTAAACCTACATTCTCATTTGCAGTAGATGAGCCAAAAGAAAAGACAGAATTAGAAAAGACAAGAGAAATGTTTAATGAGCATATTAACATTTAATTGTGTGGGAAGGGGTAACTATACCTCTTCCCTTTTTCTTTCTTTGGGAGGAACTTAATGAATAATATTTTAAATAAGAAATCAGATGGGTTTATGGGTAGAACCCACTTCTTGTTAGCAATGGTAATGTTACTTGGGATAATGTTGCTACCAATTGACATTGTACAAGACTTTGCTATGCAGTTGAAGAAAAACCCAATTATATTTATTGTTGGAATTGTAATTTATTCAGGTGCTTCTTTATTCCCTGATTTAGATGATGTACATAATTCAGCCTATATGCTAGGACCGTTAGCGACAGTATTTACATTGTTTATGCAAACAACGAGTGCAACGATATGGACTTTGTATCATGGTAAAAGAGACCAGTTCCCTAGAAATAGAGAGGGGAAACCATCTCAACATAGATATTTATGGCACACTCCTTTAATTGCAATAGGATTGTTCTTGTTATTCTATTATGGCTTACCTAGTGGAGATTATACAATCTTTGTAAATGTAAAGAATAGTATAGAAGTAGGTCAGTTAGATAAGTTTATTCTTAATAACTCTATTCTAACTTTGTTTAGTGTACTAGCATTTATGTCAACGTTTATTGGTAGTGCTATGATAGTATCTAATGTAAAGAAGTTATTGCCAATACCAAAATATGCGAATTACTTACTTCCATCACTCGTTTTAATTTATATCCTAACTACAACGTATGACAACATTAGGTTGTTAGGTTTGTTGTTTGCGTTTGGATATTTTGCTCATGAGTTTGCAGATGCTTTCGCAGATAGCGGAATTTGTATGTTTTTCCCAATTCCAATCTTCTGGAAAGAAAAGGTATGGCAAAAAGTAAGACTTATCCCAGTAACAGTAACAACTGGAGGGGTAGTAAATGGTATTATTGACCTAATTGCAGGAGTTCTAGTACTGATTTTACTAGTATTAACTTTTGCAAATTGGTAGAGAAAGGAATTTTTCATGAATAAATTTTTAAAAATGTTTGGTGTTTCTGACCAAGCTGAGAAGAAACTAAATCGTTTGTACGATGATTGTGTTAAGGTTGGGATTGAACCTAAAGTGGTTGCACCATTTTCGTTCGGAATACAGGAACTGGTTGATGATGCAATCAGAGAACTCCATATCTTGATTGGAAATGAATTAGAACGACAAGTATATGCAAGCGAGCTTGGAGATATTTTATACACAAAGAAAATTGATTTCCGAGTATTCTATAGTGGAACAGGGATTGATACCAAATTCGAAGTTAATTTAGGTGGAAATGAACTAAACTCCACTCTAGTATATAATTTCATTAAGAATGGAATTGAACCGGTTGTGAAAACTTTGAAAGATGAACTTAAAAAGTTAGACAAACAATAATAAATGTTTAGAGAAAGGTTGAGAAAACAATACATGAAATACAAGTTAATTGATGAAGAAGTTAGTGTAAAGGATTTAGAAGGGATGGTGTGCGAGGTTTGTTCGTATGATGACAGTCTAGAGGAATATTGCTACTACGAGAATAGTGATGATTTCTTTAATAGCCGATTTGAGGATAATATAATGGAGGCTGTAAGGGCAGCATGTTATGGAGATTATAATTATACAGATGACTATGTAAGAGTAACTGTTTATGGAAATTTAGAATCTAAGTCTGAATGGGATTATCATGATGAACTAGAAGATAACAAGAAAGAAATCATAGAAAGATATGCTGAATTACTAGATGATGGAGAAGTATCGGAGTTTAAACATTTATTTGAGGAAGTTGATGATGAATAATTAAACTCGTCAAGGGAGGAAATTAATTTTGAAAAAATGGTATTACTATAAAAAAGCAGATATTACCATTGGGGAAAAGAAAGTAAAACAATACGCATTATACATACTATTGTTCTTACTGTCTCTTTTGGTTGGTGGCTCTGTAGCAGGGTATAAGTTTAGAACTGAGATATATGACTACTTAGTTAATCCAAGTGCTATTCTGACAGAAAAAGAGGTAACTGTAGAAGTTGGTTCGGACTTTGATGTTTCTAAGTACTATCTTGTAAATAATGATAGAGTAAAAGTGGAATTACCTGAAAAACCAGATACTTCTAAACTTGGAGAATATGAACTAGATTATAAGTCTAAGAACTCTGTAAGAGAAAATATAGCTAAGTTAAAAGTAAAAGTAGTTGACACAACTGCTCCTGTAATCACTCTAACACAAGATAGTTTAGTACTTACTAGAGATGTGGATACTCAATCATTTGATGCAAAGAATTACATTTCTTCTGTAACAGATAATTATGATAAAACAGAGGATATTAAAGTAGATTACCCTACTTCCTTAGATTTTTCTAAGGATTCAGTAGAATGTAAATATACTGCAACAGATAAGTCAGGAAATGAAAGTTCAAAGACTTTGGCCATTGCTGTTAAGGATAAGCCGGCTGAGCCACCTGTAGTAGAACAGCCTACATATACAGAACCCACTTATACTCAACCATCTTATACAGAACCAAGTTATAGTCAACCTAGTTATCCAGCAAGTTCTGATATTGTAGGAGTACATGATATATCTGTACCAATTGGAACAAGTTTTGCTACATTATCTGGTATGTTGACAAGTGGAGTATCTTCTGGATATGCTGTTTCTGTAAACTTTGCCTCAGTTAATTTAACGGTAGCAGGAACATATCCAGTAACATTTACAAACACAGCAGGGGTATCAGCAACTGCTTATGTAACAGTGTATTAGAGTCACTCGTAAAACTGCTTAGCTTTAGACGAGCAGAGCGTCAATAGAAAGGAATCATATATGAATTTAAGAAAAGAACGAGAATTATTATTTGATAGTAACTTCAATGTCATTGATGAAGAAACAGAGAATCAAGTAATTGAATTTTGCGAAGAATTAACACGTTTAACTGGTATTCAATGTTGCACAAATGGTGGAGCATTGTTTGAATATGTAGAGCGTGTATACAATAGTGTTGTAAACAATGTCTAAACTTCATAAGTGCAAACATAAGGGATGTAAAAATAAAACACAATACATGTTTTGTTTTGCTCATAAAGACGATATTTATACAGATGTTTGCAAAATTCACGGAAGAACAAAATTCAAAAACTATCATTGTTTGAAATGTGAAGAAATGAAGAAACCTAAGTACTCAAAAGATAAGAAAGTACTAGAGTACTTAGATGAGATATTTGGGAAGAGATTAAAGCATAAGAACAGAAGATACCAAGCTCAATATATACAGAGAATTAGTTCTTCTGCAGGTATCTATGGCATCTTTGTTAAGACAAGTAAAGGTCTTGGAAAATGTTTGTATGTGGGGCAAAGCATCAATGTTTCGACTAGAGTAAAGCAACACAAAGAGAACTTTAAGAAAGCACAAAGACACTTAATAGGTCTAAAGACATGGCATAAGAAATTAAAGGTCTATAAGGTGGAGTATAAGTACTATGAGATGGCTCGTAAGTATAAACTATCAGAGTTGCAATTTGTTAGATTATGTACGATTCCAAAAAAGTATTTACATCTCCCACAGTTTAATGATATAATAACCTATATGGAACAATTCATGATGGATTCTTATAAACCATCGTTAAACACGTTCGCCGCACGACCTAATTTTAAGTAGTGCTATTTAATTTTGAGGAGGCACATGACATGATGAAAATTCTAAAGAAAATACTTGTCTTATTTCTTGTTGGAGTGATTGGATTCTCTAGTTATAATCTATTTCTAATATACAAGCAAAATCAAGATGAGAGAAAAGCATTAGATGCTATCAATAGTGCAATAGATAAGAAAGATGATTTAATCAGGGAGAGTAATATTACAATTCCAAAGCTTTCTCTTCAAACAATTACTCATGATGAGTTAATGAAGATGAAAGAAGTTAATAAGGATGTAGTAGGTTATCTCCAATTTGATAGTGGTTTAATCAGTGAACCAGTAGTACAGACTACAAACAATGAATATTATCTTTATCATGATATTAACCATGGCTATAATGACTTTGGTACAGTATTTATGAATAAAGATAACACTTTAGATGATATGAACTTAGTTATGTATGGACATGCTGGAGTTTATGCAGGAACACAGAAGTTTAGCAATCTTAATACACTATTGAACAGCTATGATGAATATTCCAAGAATAGCTTTTTAACTTTCTATACTGATAAAGATGTGAGAAGATACCAAATCAGTTATATCATTCAAAACAGAGATTTAGATGCATTTAATCATCAGACATTAGGATTTACAGAAGAAACATTTAAGGATTGGTCAGACTTTGCTAATTCCCACACTTCTGTTACAAGTTTGAATCCCTTAAAGTGGGGAGATAAGTTTATTACTCTACAGACTTGTATTCATGGTGGTGGAGATGATAAAGTCATAGTAATTGCTAAAGAAATTTGGAGGGGAAATTATGCTAATTAGTATTGTACTTGGTGTCTTAGTATTAGACACTATTTTACGTTGTATTCTTTTTAAAGAAATCGGTATTAAGTGGTGGAAAGGTTTAATTCCACTCTATAATAGATATGAACTAGGTAAGACAGTAGATGATACTTCTTTAGGTGTTATCTTTGGCTGTGCTACACCTATTTTCTATTTATACTATTCTTTCTGTGTTGCAGTAGAATTATTTATTATTAAGACATTTAGTGTGAATGTATCAGAGAACTTAGATAAAATGGAAGTACTTGTACCTAAGAGTGTTGCAACACTTTCTGTGTATTCTAAGGCTTGGTTATTAATCTTTGCTGTCTGTATGATTGCTTTATGGATTGGTTTAACATTCAAGTTTAGTAAGAAGTACACAAAGAGATGGCACGCATTATTGTGGTTAATTCCACCAGTTGGATATATTGATAGTATTGTTCAGCTAAAGAGAAAGAAGGCTAAGTAATGAGTAGAGTTACTGATTTACTTAAATTACAAGATGCCGAGGTAGTCAGAAACTCTTTTTATAGACATCCTAAAGTTACTCCAAACATAGAGAAGTACTCAGACCACATCATTGTAAAGACATTGGAAACAGAATGCAAGATAGAGAAACTAGAAGAAGTATCGTTATATATCATTGCAGATTTTAAATTTGTTCCTGTTTGGTTGGTTCAACAGTGGTTTGACTTGTATAAAAGAAAAGACTATTTTCAAACAATTATGAACTGGATTTCAGTTGGTCTTGTTTGGGCAGAAACAACATCTATGGGTGTATTTATTAGACCTACAAAGCTTTTAATTGATTTATTTTCCGTAGATAATGATAACTATGTTGTTGTTCCTTTTAATTTATTAAATCATACAGTGTCAGAAGAACAAATGATTTTTGATTTATATATGGGAAATGAAAAGTCTGAAATGTGGAAAGTAATTAAGGATAGGGAACTATTACCTGTTTTTCACCCATTAGGAGTTAAGGTAGAGAATGAGAGTGGTACTTTAGCATTAAGAGAAACACATTTTAGGCTAAACCGATACGATACAAAGGAACTTGTAACCAGAGATAGAAAAATCATGGAAGAAATTGAGCAGAAAGTAAAGTTTACTACTGAGTTCTCTGATTTTACTGCATTCCCTATTGTATCAGAATATGGTAAACGAGTTATTGTTCAAACTCCTGATGTTATTGTTCCATTACCAAGAAAAGATGGTCAAGCACAATCATTCGCAATTGAAATTGAATTAAGCCCTAAACCAAAAGATAAGTACGAGCAGATTATGAAGAACTATAAAGATAATATCAAGTTTGGTACTCTTCTTTATTTCTGTGGTACTGCAAGAATTGCTAGAATGGTGAGAGATGCATTTGATACTGTAGGTGGTTTAGGTAGTTGTGAACTATATCTATTACCATATACTCCTCCTGCAATGCAATTATCTAACTATTCTATTTCTGATGAAGAAGAGCAAGGTAAATTGCTGTTACATACAGGGGGAATGGTTCAGTGAAAGTAAGAGATTTCATTCTTCCTGCTTTGTGTATTGCAATCGTTGCAGTATTCTATCCAATCAAAATTGTGGGGAATAGTATGTTTCCTACTCTAAAAGATGGAGAACTTGGAATCTGTACTAGAATCAGCAACATTTCAAGATTTGATATTGTTGTAGTAAACCAAGATGGAAAGAAAATCATTAAGAGAGTGATTGGATTGCCTAATGAAACCATAGAGTATAAGGATAATCAATTATTTATTGATGGTAACCTAGTTAAAGATACTAAAAAAGTTGGTTTCACAAAAGACTTTAAGGTAAAATTAGGTAACGATGAGTATTTTTGCATGGGAGATAACAGAGAGCACAGCTTAGATAGTAGAAAGTATGGAGCATATAAAAGAAAGCAAATTATGGGAGAAAAAGTAATATGAATGTACTCGGCTTTAGGTAAGCAGATATAAAGCCTATTGATAGTCTAGTTTAGCTGTATTATGATATTATAGAAAAGGAGTGATTGTGTGGCTATAGTTAAAAAGAGCATAAGAGTTAGACTCTATCCAACCGAAGAACAAGAGAACTTATTTGATAAAACTATTGGTTGTTGCCGTTTTGTTCATAATCAAACACTTGCAGATTGTAAGCAATCTTATGAACAAACAAAGCACTTTCCTTCGAAAAATGAACGTATTAAAAACCTAGTCTTCCTTAAGGAAGAAAATGAGTTTTTGAAGGAAGTAGACTCTCACGCATTGCAACAATCTGTTAGAGATTTAAACTATGCCATGGATAACTTCTTTAAAAATAAAAATCATTTTGGTTTCCCAAAGTTCAAAGCTAAACATAACTCGAAGCAGTCATATCGGACACCGTGGAATAATGGTAGTGCTGATATTGTAGACAATAAACATATCAAATTGCCTAAGGTTGGTAGAGTTAGAACTAAACGATTTGATATACCAAATAAGTATAGGATTTTCAACATCACAGTTGAAAAGACTGCAACAGGTAAATATTATGCATCTATCTGCATTGAGGTAGATATACAACCCTTACCTAAAACAGGAAAACAAGTTGGTTTCGACTTAGGACTAGTAGATTTGCTGATTGGTAGTGATGAAACTAGATACGAAAGACCTAAATTCGCTTATGATTTTAAGGATAAACTTGCACAGGAACAAAGAAAGCTCTCAAAGATGAGAACCAAGTTAGAGAGAGCAAATTTGAACCTTGAGGATTGTAAGAATTATCAGAAGCAGAAACATAAGGTTGCTAAACTTCACGAGCATGTTGCTAATTGTGCAAAAGATTCCAACCATAAATTAAGTCGAAGATTGGTAGAAGAGTACGACTTTATTGCAATGGAAGATTTAAACGTCAGTGATATGTTAAAGAATCACTACATGGCTTATGCCATTGCGGATGTCAGATGGGCACAGTTGATAAACTTTATCAAGTATAAGTGCCAGTGGTACGATAAGGAGTTCGTACAAGTAGATAGAATCTATGCAAGTAGTAAAATCTGCTCTTGTTGTGGAACATGTCATAAGGATATTGTGAATTCTCTAAGTGTAAGAGAGTGGACTTGTCCTGATTGTGGAGCACATCACGATAGAGATGTAAACGCCGCAATTAATATATTGAAACAAGCCTTGAGTGTGGCTTAAAAACACTTTGGAAAGACATAACCATGGTAAATTAGTTTAGGGATGGTAACTTGCTAAGAGTGAGAGTAACCTGAACGTTCCCAAGAATGTACTTATTTGAAAGGAGTATAATGTCATGAATGTGCCAAAGGTAACAGGTGTAAGAAAAGAAAAATCTAGTGGTGGTGGAATTGGTGGCCCTAAACTACCATCTGGTATTGGTGGAGCAATCTTATGGACAGTTGGTATTGCTCTAGCTATTGGTATTCCATTATTTATTTTAATGGGTGGAGTTAATCAATTAAAACTTATTCAGACAATGGGCATTATTGGTCAAAACATCGGTAATGTAGTTAGCCAATGGATTAAACAAATCCAGATTAACTTTACAGATACTGGAGTATATATTCAGCCCTAATTAGTTCAGGAGGGAAGTTTTTATGAATATTGAGATACTAAAGATTGGAATTGGGGTAACACTTATTATAGGTGTTACTCTTTTTAATATTATTAGGTCAAGAAAGATGACTGTATCTATCGCTATTTTGATACAGTTGACTACTCTGTCAACAATCTTATTGAATAAGTGGTTAGGTGTTGGGGTTATTATAGGTCTTTCTGCGGTTCTATATGTACGTTTTAAGAGGCGTTTTAGCGAGAATGAAGAGAAATCCTTTCTAGACTATAGCGACTCTATAACAAGCGTTACAGGCATTGTAAACACACTTCAAGGAAGAAAAGAGAATGAAGTAGTAATTGGTGAAATACTGCCAACAAACTACAAAGAATTATATCTGAACCACAAGAAATTGAGTTTGGATAATATTATTCTTAGCGGGCATACTCTCGTTACTGGAGCGAGTGGAAGTGGAAAGACGAGTCTAATGAAAGCCATTATGAATCAAAAACTTCGAGATGGATATTCTATTGGGCACTTTGATTATAAGGGCGAAAAAGACATTGTCGATGAATTGAGAGCAAGTGCAGAGGAATTAAATGTTCCTTTCTATGAGTTCTCTATTGATACTTGTGATTTCTGCTATGACCCACTTATTAACCTAAATGAAACTGGTAAAGTAGAGGCACTTATGAATACTAGACGTTGGGATGTGGGCGGTGCAGATGAACACTATAGAACATCTACTCAATTAGCTATCCAGAATGCTATTCGCAAATATGATAAGTGGAGAAAACAAACAGGAGACCCTAGAAACTATATTGCGGGTCTATCTGATTTCTTAACAAACTATAAAGCAGAGCCTAATGAAAGAGATGGTTTATATACCTTACAGAAACAATTAGAGATTCTAATGACATCTAGAGCAAAACAATTATTTGCACAAGATAAAAGACAATTTAGTTTTAATACTACAGAACAGTTTGTTGTTTGTTTCTCTTTTGTATCTGCCAATAAACAGTTGGCTACTAGTTTAAGTTCTATGATTTTTCAGGATTTGATGGATAGAGGAACTAGACATCGTTATAGTCCAAATCTTTTACTTTCTGTAGATGAGTTTGGTACAATTGAAAATAGTTCTATCATTAAGGACTTGCTAGAAAAGGGTAGAAGTGGTGGAATCCAGATTGTATTTAGCCTATTGGACATTAATCAAATTGCTATGTCAAGTGGAGAGTACTTTGTACAATCTATCTTGGGAACAATCAATAACTTTGTTATCTTTGCCGGTGCTACTCAAAAGACAGCAGAAATGTTGGCAGGTGTACAGAAGTTCGATAAGAGTTTTGACATTATGTCATTGAAGAAACCTCAGAATGGGAAACCACCTACTGCATTATTTATCTCTAAATACCAGATATTGTCTAAGAATAGAAACCAAGAAGTATTTAGAATTATCCCTTACACCTATACGATTCAAAGAGATGATAAACAACCGCAACAACAAGAAGAAAAGAGTAGTGTTGTTGACCTAACAGAAGTTTCAAAGCCGATACCAATTGAAACAAATAAGATTATAGATAAGGTATCTACAACAGAAGAGGAAAAGGTCGATAAGTTGAATGTTCATAATATCGACCAATTTCTCTAAAGAATTGTAAGTAATTTTGCAATTTCCAAATATATTTTAACTAACAGGAGAACAAATTACAGTGAAATTTATTAAAAAGAGAGATGGTCGAAGAGTTAAGTTCGACAAAACAAAGATTCAAACAGCAGTAGAGAAAGCATTTGAGAGTGTAGACAATGAATTAACAGAATATTCAAAAGAAAAAGCACTTAATATCGCTAACTTTATCGAAACAGAAGTATTAAACAACAATAAAGAAATGATTTCTGTAGAAGATATTCAAGACATGGTTGAGAATGGTTTAATGTCTACTAAGAGAAAAGATGTGGCAAGAGAATACATCAAATATAGACATGACAGAGATTTAATGAGAAGTACTACAGACCATGCTATTCTCTCTATGCTAAACAATCAAAATAAGCAGATTGAAGAGGAAAATTCAAATAAGAATCCAACATTATTGAATGTACAAAGAGATTATATGGCGGGCATTGTCAATAAGGATATTGCCGCTAGATACATTATTCCAAAAGACTTACAACATTTACACGAGTTGGGCAGATTGCACATTCACGATGCTGACTTTATGGCCCAACCATTTATAAACTGCGATTTAATCAACTTAGATGACATGTTGCAAAATGGTACGGTGTTGAATGGTATTATGATTGAGAAACCTCACACATTGTTAACAGCTACAACAATCGCAAGCCAAATTTCGTTAAACGTAAGTGCGGTACAATTTGGTGGTCAAACGATGTCATTAGAACATCTTGCCCCATTTGTAAATGAATCCAGAAAGAGATATACCAAGAAGTATACTGAACTAGGTTTTGATGAAGAAACAGTAAAAAAACTGGTTGATATTGATTTAAAGAAAGAAATCAGAGATAGTGTTCAAACATTTAATTATCAAGTAAATTCAACAATTAGTGGTCAAGGTCAATCCCCATTCATTAGTTTATGGATGTATCTAGGAGATGCTAAAACAGAACAAGAGAGAGATGATTTAGCACTATTAATTGAAGAAGTATTAAAACAACGTATCCAAGGTATGAAAAATGCTGAAGGTGTATATATTACTTATGCATTCCCTAAGTTAATTCTCTGCGTGGATAAGTATATTATGGATGAAAACTCTAAGTATCACTATTTAAAGAAATTAGCCGCAGAGTGTACAAGTAAGAGACTTGTTCCAGACTACATCTCTGAAAAAGTGATGGCAGAGAATAAAGTTAATCAGTGGGGACACGGAGATGTGTTCCCGCCAATGGGTAAGTGTAAACTACAGCTCATTTAAAATTGTGTGAACCTTGCTAAAGGGTGTCATGGAAACATGGCTAACAGTTAGGTCTGACACGACAGTGTTCGTGCGACAGATGAGACTGTGCTAAACTAAGTAAAAATACTTAGAAAGTTAATCGACTACAAGGATAAATTACACAAACTGTGTAAGGAGAATTAAAAATGAATAAATTATTGTTAGCATGTGTTCTTGGTGACGGGCATCTAAGTCCAGATGGAACACTTGAAATACTTCACTCAGAAAAACAGGAGGAGTATCTAAGATATAAGGCATCACTATTCAATGCGTTAGACAGAGTTAGATATAAAGATAATGGTGGATACGCATCATACCTTTTCAGAAAGGGTACATATAACAACAAATATGGTGGGAGAGAAGTAAGAAAAAAATTGTATGGTGTTATGGGACATAAATATTATTCTCGCACAATTGTTAAGGAAATGGATGAGTTCTGTTTTGCTATTTTATATTGTGATGATGGGAGTCTAATCCCTAAAAAACACAATGGAATAATTCATGCGTATAATTTGACAATAAGCCTATACTGTTCTTACGAGGAATGTTATAGAGTTGTTAATCGGATAAAGGAGTTATTTAACGTACAATTCAGAATTTGTAAGGATAAAAATAAATTTCTCATTAGATGTGGAACTAAGGAGGCAAGGAAATTTATCCCACAAATAAAGAGGTATCTACCAAAATTAGCTTGTTTTAGTGATAACAAATTAAAAGATAATTTTTAATCAATGTAGGGTTGGAGATAAGCACCAACCCGAAGCGTACAACTATATAGAAATATATAGAAGATATAGTCAGTGCCTATAGTGATATAGGATAGAAACGTGTAGAAGCCAACTTTCCCCAGATTTTATTTCTGGGAATCCAGCAAATGCATTGAATTATAAAGAAGGCATTGGTAAATACTTCGGCCGCTATAATCATGGCGTGACCACAGTAAACCTATTGTGGTGTGCATTAGAGGCGAAAAATGAAGCAACAACAGAACAAGATGTAAATAAATTATTTTATCAAAAAGTTCGAGAGATTATGGAAGAGGCTCGCAGAGTACAGAAACTAAGAGCAGAAAGATTAGCTAAAACAAAAGCAAAAGTAGCACCTGTATTATGGCAATATGGAGCGTTAGCTAGACTTGATGCAGAAGATACTCTAGAGAGATTAGTGTATGGTAACTATTCTACCTCTTCTTTTGGGTATAATGGTCTATATGAAACAACAAAATGTCTAACAGGTAAAGATTTCTGGAAAGATGAAGAAACTTATCAATTAGCTAAGGATATTTTACAGTTCTTAAATGATTTATGTGATGAGTTTAAGAAAGAAGATAATATTTCCTACAGTTTATATGGAACGCCTGGCGAATCCTTAAATGGTAAGTTTGGACTTTGTATTAAGGAACATTTTGGTGAAGATGTATTTAAGAAACTAGATGGACATGATAGAGAGTACTTAACTAACTCTTGCCATATTCCTGTTTGGGAACATATTGATGCTTTCTCAAAACTTGGTTGTGAGGCAGACTTACAGAAGTTAAGTTTAGGTGGGAATATTGTATATTGTGAAAGCGTAGACATGAGTAAGAACTTAGAAGCAGTAGAAACTGTTATGGACTTTATTTATGATAATAATATTTATGCCGAAGTGAATACAGAGACATCGTATTGCCACGTTTGCCACAGTACAAACACAATCCACTTAGTTGGGGAAATGGGTAACTATGTTCCAACATGCTCTTGTTGTGGTAATACTGATAGAAGTAAGATGAACTATGCAGTACGTGTATGTGGCTATATTTCAACAAATGCATTTACACAACAACGTGCGGGCGATATTAATGATAGATATAAACATCTTGACAATAAAGTGATGGAATAGGGAGATTAAGTTCTCCCTTTCTTTTTAGTTTAGGAGGATATAAATATGATTGGAAGAATTATTTCAAGTTTTGTTGGTACTATTTTAGCAATTACTGTGCTAGATGTGCTAAATAGTGCAAGTGAAGAACAAGAAAAGCAAGAAG
>ENA-OWND01000222-OWND01000222.1-metagenome-genome-assembly--contig:-NODE-222-length-40681-cov-58.373628_pt1 | contig 40681 bp, 54 predicted proteins | sample MGYA00245342_ERZ651119 | MGnify/ENA primary metagenome ERZ651119 (study PRJEB26857, sample SAMEA4031756) | metagenome | biome: human; feature: oral; material: saliva | place: Philippines | collected 2014... | reverse complement strand
GGTTTCCCAACTGGTGCCACCAATAGCCCTATAGCGTACTTCAGCTTTTTCTTGCTCTGAAGTATCCCTTGAGTTATGTTGCCACACTAGGGGAATGTTTGTGGGCGCAACGGTTTCTTTAGGCCCCACAATAGTTGGCGCCGCTGGTGGTTGCAGTGGGGGAAGCGTGTTCGATTGGGTATAGGGCGATACCTGCGCTTTGCCGGGGGATGCTAACGCCACGCCCCACGACATTTCCCCGGTGGGGGCGGGTAGAGTAACAAACTTTGTCCCCGCCCCATACTCGGTTTCAGTGTCGCCTTGCTTGACAAGCACGACCGGCTCATAGCCTAACCTGTTTGCCCAAGTCAGGTAGACGCCACCGTCTCGACTGTATTTGACGTTCACGCCGGTTGGTGCATCAATCGGCATATAGAGTGGATCGGTGGCAGGGACACGGTCAGATACGCCTACCGTGTTCCAGGTGTGAACATAATAGGTGTAGCGCTCGTTGCGGGCCGCTGCATTATCCGTCCAGCTAGTGGGTTTGCCTTGCAGTGTGGCGACACGAACTAGTTTCCCGTCGGACCCTTGACGCTCGATACCCACCGCAAGGACCGGTTTAACGCTAGTGTCGTTGTTAACCCACGTCACATAGGGGCGCCCCTTGACAAGGACGGCCTTAACATTGGTTGGCCCGCTTGGGCCTTGAATAGGGGTAGCCGGGGTACCGCCACCGCCACCGCTTGTTGCGCCGGTAACCTGCACCGTGTGCGTGTACGAAACAGTAGGGTTGCCACCATTCCAGATCGGACCCACGCTAGCGTTAAACGTGTAGCTTTTAGTTCCGCTAACCGCCACCGTAATTGAACGTGAACCAACCTCGCGCGTCACAGACCCATTGTAGGGGCTAGAAAAACTAAACGGGATATCGGCCACAATAGCACCCGTAGCGTGTAGCGTGGAACTAAAGTTATGTCCGTACCCGTCACTCGAAACAAAGTAGCGGGCAGTAAGCGTAACTGTCTTGGTGTTTGCGGTCACTGTCGCCGGGGACTGTGACACGTTCACGCCAACAAACAGATAGCCGCTAGACGGGCTCCATTTAGCCATGTTCTATCTCACACCTAAAATTTCATTAATCTTGCGTTTTGATACGGCGGCATTAGTGGGGGCTTCCCTAACATCTAGGTAGGCGTCCATGTCCTTACCGCCCACGTTCAGTGTAACCGACAAACCGTTAAGGGCCTCAACCAGTGATGCCCTATCAACACCCTTGTTTTTGAGTGTCTGCCACTGGTTGGATGTGAACACCGGCTCAGGCTTACCAGTCTTGTTGACTACAGTCGTAATGCCGGGACGTAGCCAACCGCCTTGGTCATATTTGAAGTGCCCATAGTTTACCGCGCCATACACGCTGGTTTCACGTACGGGAATACCAAAGGTGGGGGCCTCAATGATACGGCCAGGGCCAGACACTACCGCGACGTGGTGCGCGCCACCAATACCGGGCGCGCCACCCCAGAACGCAAGGTCACCCGGAGCGGGGGAACCAATCGGGGAAGAATTAGCTTGGAAAGACGACGCCGTGTGGCGGGGGACATTCTTACCCATTTGACGCAATGCCCACACGATAAGGCCGGAGCAGTCAACACCGCCGGGCACGTTCACGCCACCCCACACATATGGGGTACCGATAGCCTTACGGGCTGTGTTGACAAGGTCACCGCCGCCAATCTTTTCAGTCTCACCCTTAAAGATTGCCTTTAGGCGGTCAAACCACATGGGCGGCATAGCCTTAACCATGTCACCAACCGCGCCGGAAGTCACCTTACCCAACAGTTTACGGGTAGGGGCGAGCACTAGTTTCTCAATAGTTTCGAGCGGGTGCATAAACGCATGGCCGATAGACTTCGCCTTATCCTTGGTCCAGTTCCAAGCCTTACCGGTCTTGTCTGTAATCCAACCCCAAGCGTCACCCAAAATACCACCGTCAGCGAAAGCGGTTTGGCCAGCATCGCCACCATAGCTGAAAGCGTGCCCGCCACTTTGCACAGCCAACCGGTTCATGCGATGTACAGCCGACGGGCCACCAACAGCCTTAACCCACTCGGGGCGCATGATAGCCTCACCGCCGCTAAGCTCCAAAGCCCCACCGGTGGGGGAATAGAACTTGTGCACGTCCCGACCCGGAGTGTAGCCGGGCAGAACACCACCGGACGCAAACCCAGCCTTAATGTCAGGTAGACGGGTTTTAATGCCGATAGTTGACGCCGCCGTGTTGAACCAGGTCTTGAGACCCTTGTTGTATACGGTGTCAATGACAAATCGGACAGGGGTTTTAGCGGCGTCCTTGATACCGTCCCAAGCCTTGCTAACAACGTCACCCATTGTCTGAAAGCCAGACTTTATCCCATTCCAGAACGTGGTGAAGATCGGGGCCAGGTTGTCACGATACCACTTGCCGACAGCATCAGCGCCAGACTTGATAGCATCCCAGGTTTGCTTCAACCCGTGGTCCCAAACCCATTGCGCTACGGCGGCCATGCCCCTAAACGCTGCCTTGATAAGCTCAATGTTAAGGTTGATAACCCAAAGTAGAACTTTGATACCGACCTTGATCAGCTCAAACACGGGGCCAATGATCCAATCCCACACCCATTTAAGGACGGCCCCAACAGCCGTGAACACTGCGCCGATAATGTCGCCGCCAACCTGGAACGCCACCTTGAGCACATCCCAGCCAACCTTAAGGGCGGGCACAACATAGTCAACAAAAACTTGCTTAAGAGTGTTGAACCAAGAAACAAGTTGGTCAAACAAGGGTTTGAGGTAAGGCATTAACTCATTAACAAGCTTCACGCCCTCGTCATACAACCATTTAAAGGCGTCAGCGATTAAACCTAGAGCCCCAATGCCAAGGCCAGCGAGCGCGGACCCCAACCACTCGACAAACGGTTCAACCTTATTCCAGGCTTGCTCCACCGCACTTTTAACGTCGTTAAAGCCCTTAACCATCTTGTCGCCGAACTCTTTCATCTTTGGGGCGGCCTTATCGAGCGGCCCCGTTAGGGACTCGAACGCGGCGGCTATCCGCTTGAGCATCCCGCCCAGCAGAGCCCCTGATAGGTCAGCAATCATTCCGACAACCCAACCTATCGCCCCGCCAATAATTTTAAAAGCCGGCACTAGGACTGGCATAATAAAATCCCAAAGTTTTTTGAACCCGTCCGTTACTGTCTTTAGCGCGGGCGCCATACGACCTAAAGCAGTAGATACTTTATCTATGAGTTCCCCCATCAACCCAAAAGCAAAGTTTTCTACCATTGCGACAATGTCTAGGAGCATGTCTCCAATATCCGATAGGATCGGAATAGCTGAAGTGTTAAGCAAAGACACGACCCTAGTTAAGGGGCCTTCAAGGCTAGCATAGTCCTTGGCAACCGGCGTGATCGTCTTGTTGATAGCGCTAGCGAACAGGTGGCCCGATGCTTCCCCAAGTACGTCTACGAACTTTTGAAGCTGCGCAATAGTGGGGGATAGCTTCTGGCCAGCCTTGACAAGTTCGTCACCAAGGTTAGCGATAGAGTCCCTAAACTCTTTAGACTTCGTCCATGCCAGAACAATAATGCCAATGAACAAGCCAACACCGGCGGTTAAGCCCGTGAACATGCCGCCAATGATAGGCAGGTTAGGGAGGATCAAGCCCAGAGCCGCGCCAATGAAAGGGATAGCGTCAGCGAAACCAGAGAACGCCTTACCGCCGTCCTTGTTGGCTACCTCAATAAATTTAACAATCTCGTTGAAGAACGCCTTGGTGTATTCCTGCACTTTCATGATTACGCCAAGGATGCGCTCATAGCCGATAGCGTCAATAATCTTAGCCAAACCGCGTTGAATCTGGTTCTTGACGTTGCCCCACGCGGTTTCAATGCCGCGTGTGGCTGACTTGGCCTGATCTGTGAATGACGCAAACCCGTTAACGCCTTGGCTATTGAGTTTGATTAGTGCGGCGTTAAAATCGTCAAACGAAACCGTGCCATCTTTCATGGCCGTATACAGTTCTTGCGAATTGTGCCCAGCACCTAGCAACGCTTCTGCGATTTGGTTTAGCTGCGCGGGCATGACTTCCATTAGGGCGCGGTAGGACTGCATGTCCACCTTGCCCTTAGCTAACTGTTGCGTGTACTGCACGAACGCGCGGTTAGCTTCAGCAGCACCCTTACCGCCAGCAAGCAGAGCGTTGTTAAGGGAGATAGCCACGTCAGAAACATAGGACATTTCTTTGTCTGGCATGGCCGACTTCAACGCAACAGACATATCGGTCATGTCATTAAGCTTGGTGGGCAAGCCGGTAATGGCCTTGTCCATCTTGGCTAAGGCGGCTGACGCATCGTCAGTAGAGACGCGCATGTTCTGCATGATGCGCGGGAAGTTATGGGCCGTGTCCACACGCTCAATAGCCCCGCCAAGTTGTGAGGCGATAGCCGCCGTAAGCGCGCCAATAGCCGCAAGACACCCATTAACCGCCGTGTTAAATGAGGCTTCCAAAGCTTTTCCGGCTTGGCCAGCGAAAAAGCCAACCGTGTTCCCCATAGCCTTTAAAGGGGCCAGCAAGTGTGAGGCAGGGTTGAAAGCTTTAAACTTGTCAACCATCCCAGCAATAGACTTGCGCGTTTCTTCAGGTAGCACATTGAACATGCCTTGTGCGCCCTGTTTGACAGCACCTTTAAGTTTCCCAATAGTTCCTGTGGTGTTGCTGACAAGCCCATACAGCGTTTGGGCATGTTCAGTCGCAAGCGTTTTGATAGCGCCGCCCACGTAGCCGACAGCGCCGCTAACGCCCTTACCAATCGTTGAGGTCAGGTTGCCTACGGCTGAAGTTAATGGCTGGAAAATATTAGAGACAGCACCAAACGCCTTGGCGAAAGGGGCCGTGATTTTACCGGCCACATTAGCGACGGCCTCATGAATCTTGCCGAAACGATCCTTAACGCCATCAACAAACTTTGAGGCAGATTCTTTTACCTTGTCGAACACCTCGGCAAATTTAGCTTTGATCGGTTCAATAGCTTTTTTGATCTGGTCACTTAAACCATAGAACGCATATGTGAGTTTGGTTTTTGCCGTTTCGGCCGCCGCTGCCATACGGCGAAATGGGATCGTCAAAAGATCTATAGTTGCCGCCGCCTTGACCGATTTCACTATCACGGCGTCAAAAGCGCTATTGGCTTTAGCTTGAATTTTCTCGAACTCGGGCGCAAGGGCTTTACCAAGCTTAGAGTCGTTAAAAGCTTGTTTTAGCCGCTTACCAGTTTCAACAGCGCCAGCGCCTACCCCAGCGAACGCGGCGCTAAGGCCCGCCATTTCCTTAGAGACACTAGCGCGGATACCGCCAATGTTCAGATCTTCTTTTATACGCCCAAAGGAAGACTTAATAATGTTGCGGTTAAGCTCACTCCAATTTGAAGTGATGCGGGTGATGTTCTCACCCATTTTCTTATACTCGGCCTTAAGTTCCGGGGAGGCTTTTTGAATGTCTGCCTTTAGCTTAGTGACAAAGCCGCTAGCCATGTTGTATTTTTTGCTAGCGTCTTTCCAAAGCTTCACAATAGCTTCTACCATCCGGTTACCCAGACGGGATGCGGCTTTTTCCCACTTTTCCTTTTCGCCGCCGAACGCCTTGTCAAGGGCTTCAGCCGCGCCCTTGACAGTCGGGACGATTGACACATAAGTGTTGGCTAACTCAATATATTGTGTCTTCGCCATGCTACCTGCCTAACGTTTAAAACTTGGCCCCACTCTGAACATTATGAATAAAACAACCGGCGGCTAAAATATTTGATCCGGGATATTCAACCAGTTCAGGCGGGGCCAATACAAGAGCGCTCATTGCTTAATACGGGGAAACTAAGCCGGTGCCAAACCGTTAGCTTGGCGTTTGTTCCTTGCCTTAATTCTAGCAATACGCGCCTTTTCCAGCAAAGCCTTAGCGCGCAGCTTTTCTCGCCACCCAATCTCAGGCGGCTTAGGCTGTTCCGGCATGTCACGTTGTTTAGCGCCAAAGCCACCCAGCACCACACACGTTAACTGCCATAGCCAAGTGTGTAGCGCATGTTCTTCGCCGGTCCATGCGTTCGGGCCGCCGATAGCTTGCCAGAGCGCCGCGCCCGCCGGGAGGTTTTCAACCAAATTCCAAGCCCTACGGGGACTCATTTTGCCGGTCCACAGATCGGCAAGGTCAATGCCGTAAAAGCGCTGGAAGTCTGCCTCAAGTTCGGGGGTATATTCTGCCACCACGCCGGGCAGGGCTGTTATTTTCCCATGCCTACCCGCTCACTGATTTTCTCAAGCAGCGCCGCCATTTGGTCAACTGGCACGCGGCCATCAGGCAGGGCAATAGTCTTGAATAGCTTCTCAACCGCTTCGCCGTCAGGAACTAGAGCATTGAACATGGGCATAATGTCGCCCTTGCTTGCTGAATACATTAGGCGGAAGTCGTTAAACGCGGCCTTGTCAACATCCCATGTCACGCCGTTCACGGTTACGGTAATGACGCCGCTAAGTGCTTCGTTAGCTAAGGCCATAGCTTCCTTATCATCTACCTTGCGGGGCTTGTGATCCTCGGGGGTCTTTGCGTGCAACTGGTTAGCCATCTCAGCAGTAGTCATAGTAACAGTGGTTTCAGACATTGCAACCTCCATTGGGGTAACTGTTAATTCTTGACACTATTATACAAGAAACGCCACCCACGCACTAGGCATGGGCGGCGTTTCCCGAACAACACACAGAAAGGAAATGTCAAACCATCGGCTCAACAACTCAAGGATAGCATAGGGCTACAGCTTCAGTCCATTCTTAATGGCCGGATCGTCCGTGATAAGCGTCACGTTACCAATAATGGTGCCCTTAACGTTAAATGCGGTATCCTCAGTAGCAGACAGCTTATACTCGCTGCGCTCCCCAATCTCAAAGCGGGGGATCAGGTACATGTATTGGTATCCTTCAGACCAAGTGCGCACAGCCAAGGCAACAGACTTGATAGAGCGCGCGGACGAAAGGGTTAGCTGGGTTGCGGGCTTACCGGGTCCACCGCCCGCCGCCAAATCCTCACTCTTCTTGATATCCCACTGGATAGAAAAAGTCGTGAGGGAGGTTTCCAAGGCCACAAACGAAAATTCCGTGTTAGACTCGGTCATAATCGTTTTGTAAATTTCGTGACCCTGGTGACCCTTACGCTTATCCATAGAGTCGTTCGGGCTAAAAGTGTAGCCATCCTCGGAGTTCCAGCCCACCTCAACCCAGGGAGAGGGCAGGGCCGCGTCAGCCGCCAGCAAAGCAGTAGGCATAGCGGTTCCGACCGGGGCCATCGAGATAGAGTCATCAACGGAACCAAACTGACGGATAGCGTCAAGGTTAAGCTTAGCGTAGGTCATTGATCAGTCCTTAGTCTCGGGCGTAAAAGCCTTGTTTTCCGTGGGGGTAGGGGTTGCCTCATCGTCGATAGCTTCCCCGTAATGTAGAAGTCGCGCGCGTTCGCCCGCTTCTATGACTAGAATCTTGTCACCAACACCGAACGGCCTACCATTGGCCGTGCCGGGGGCTGTTCCAATCATTGGGTATTCCATTAGACCTTTTCTTTTCTGATTTGGTGTTTGAAACCAAGCTCAAACTGCCATCGGATATCATCGGAGCTAACTAGGGGTAGGTAGGTTGCGCTAGACACTTCGTACCGGTGAAAGACGCGGTATGGGCCGATATGGGATAGCGGTTGCCGGATAAGCAGTTCCCTAATCTGCTGCACCATACCCAAACCCTTACCCTTGGTATCCGCCCAAACCTCACACTGCACATAGACCGTGTCGGTCACTTTGCTTAGCCAACCACCGTTACGGGTGATAACCAAAAAGGCGGGTGGGCGCGGGTTGGGAATTTGCCCATAGGTGGGAAAATCAAGCTTGGCGTTCAGGAACTCGGCTAAAGCTTCCGTGAATCCGTCAAACCCGTTTTCGGTGACTAGGTCAGACTCTACCGGCATTAATAGCTCCCATTAAAGTTCCCTCGCCTTCTTGTTCACGGCGCTTAGCGTCGTAAGAATAGGCCCGTACTTCCGCACCGTAACGCACAACGCGCTTGTGGCGTTGTTTAACCACGTAGCCGGGGCCGGCGGCGTGTGCGATTTGCCATGCCCGCCGGTTAATGTCTGAAATGATTAGTGGGTGGTGCATTGTTGCCTTTGCGCCTTCCCAATTCAAAATAGTTTTGGTTTTCCAGGGCATTTAGTCGCCGCCTTCCAGTCGCCTACATGTCATGAACTGGTGGTCAAGTGCTTTAGAAATACTTTTCACGTGGCGCACTTCGTCGATAATTTCCCAGTCGCGCCCGCCGTCTTCGAACCGGACTCGCAACCGTGACTTTTCGATACCTTTAATGTGGCCGTCGGTAACTTCCCAGTCGGTTAGCACGTTGGGTGGTAAATATAGTTTCCTAGTGCCCTGCGTGATCTGTTTACCGCCAGCGCTCAAAGATGCTTCGGTCTGTGACCATACACACACAGATTCGCAAAGAACCTCGGACTCGCGCGTGTCCACCATCTGCCCAGACTGCCAAACAGTCTTAGGTTTCAAGATTTGGACTTTCTGTTGCCGTCCACGGCTATAGGCGAAAGGAGGTAACATGTCACGTCCAAGACTGAATCTTGTAGGGGGCCAGGGTTTCCTTATCCTTACTAGTCAGCTGCAACCCGTTACGTTCCCAAGCGATAGACAACTCGCCCGCCTGTTCACGGGTAGCGCCCATAGGGCTAGACATAGCGCCTAAAACAGTGTTGGTAACAATAGACGCGAACGCAGGCAGGGACGGGTAGCCATGCTTAACCATCACCCGAACAGAGCGGAAACGCTCAGGGAACGCGCCGCTGTATAGTTCGATCATTCCGGCCTGTGACCAACCGTAAAGGTGCGGCTCGATAGTTTTACCGTTGATAGCTAGCGCGTCTACGGACAGAACATGAGTTGACGGCAGTTGTAGGGTTGTATGCCCGTTGCCATCCAGGGTCATAACCTCAGTGACAACGGGGGCAACATGCCAACCCAGCCAAGCCCTAAGCGCGTTGGTTGCGCCGTCGATCAGAACGGGCAGGCGCGGGTCTGCTGCGTGTACAGCGCCGCCGCTAGCTTCCGCAATAACTTCGGGGGTTACAAGCAGGGGGACAGCCACGCCTGCCCGGTCTGACAAACTCATCTAGGGTTTTCCTATTCTGCCTTGGCTAGGGGGCGGTTGCCCCGGCTAGTCGTCTTGGGTGCCTCATCCTCGACGGCGGGGGCCTCATCGGTTGGGGCACTGTCTTCAATGGCCAGGTGGCGCGGGGCGTGGGCGGGGCCGTCAAAGGCGACACCCTCGACCTGCGCCCCGCCGTCAGGGCCAATCAAACCTAGTTCGAGTGCATCCTCGAACCGGTAGCGGATACCGTTAAAGATAATCATCAGCTCTTCTTCACCACGCACAGACGGTTGGGGCGGTAAATGGCCAGACCGGCGCGGCATTCGGCACGGACGTATACCAAGTTGCGCTGCGCAAAGTCGGCGTGCTGCGAGAAAGCATTAACGTTAATGCCCTTGTAGTCGAGCAACTGAACCTGGTTGAAGTCGCCGATAATCTGAGTGCCACGCGGCACTTTGGCCGATTTGATGCGCGGGAGAGCCCAGAGGGTGTTAGGCCCGCGCCCGAACGGGCCCGCACTGTAGAAACGATTGTCGGCGTCTCGCGCAAGGTCTAGCAGCTCATCGTCTTCAGGGTTGATAAGCACACACTTAATCGTGGTGCCCACGTTCTCTAGCTTGGTTACCGCTTGGCGCGCGGCCTTAACAAGGTCAATAGCGCCATCAGTGCCAGCCGTGGCAGTGTAGGTCAGGTTCTGTAGGCCGGTAGTGGCTAGAATACCGGTCAGCTTGCCGGAACCGCCAGGGCCGTTCAGAACGTTATCCTCAATCAGCGCATTTAAGTTGTAGACTAATTCGTTCTGCATCCAGGTAGCGAACGCGCCCGCGTCTTCTAACATCTGAGTAGACGCAATGAAACCATCGGCCATGGTTACGGCCTTGCACTCGGCCATGTTCGTGGTGAAGTCGGAGATAGGCTTCAAATTGGCCGCGTTATTCGTGGTGGTAGCTTCAGGCACAATAGCAGCGTTCCGGCTAACCCCAGTAATCTGCACATACTCAAAAGCCGGAGTGGCCATCTTGCCGCGTGCGATAACATCCAGTAGGGTTAGCGGCGCGCGGTCGATAGCGTCAACGGTAGGGTAGCGTGCGGGCTGTAGGCGCGCCACCGGGGTTGCAAGCACGTTTGAAGACTTGCGTTCAACCATGAACTCTTCAAGCGAACCCACCTTAACCGGGTCAATAGTCACCGGGGCGCCGGAGCTACCGACACGTGACTTTGCGAAACGCCGGTAGTTTTCAGACTTAACAAACCGGTCAGCCATGCTCAGGCCCTTAACCGATTCGTCCACCGCGCCGTTAGCGGGGGCGGCGGGTTCCTCAGTATTAGCGGCCAGAGAGTCTACAAGGCCCTTGGTTTCTTCCACAGCCTGTACCGCGTTGTAGAGTTCCTTTAGGCGCTCAGCGCCCTTTCGGTATTCTTCTAGGCGTTCCGGGCTGTATTCATTCTGTAGGTCAGCTTCGAGCCCCTTAACCTTTGCGGCTAGCTCGGCGTGCTGCTCCCTTAGCGTCTTTGCCATTTTTAGTTTGTCCTTTAATCAGGTAGTGTCAAGTATTCCTTGACCTGGTTTGCGATTCGCTTCAAAGCCTCGTCGTGCTTAATGCGCCCTGCATCCTCGCTAGACTTGCTATCCGCTTCCCCGCTCGGGGCCTGATCGATTAATGCTTTTAGTTTAGCTACTTCTTCGTTGGTGAACAAAGGGGTGTTTGACACTGCTTTAACATCGTCAATGCTAGTATCAGGGTTGCAACCGTGAGGCACAACTGACACTTCTAGCAGGTCTAGTTCGCGTAGTTCATTGGCTTTGATGCCGTTTTCTACCTCAATGGTTGCAGAGTCAAGCACGCGGAACGCGAAGCTCATTTCCGCAACCTGCTTGTTCTTCAGCAACTTATGAACCTGTTTAGCCATGGGGTTATCTGTGTCGATAGTGGCGTCAACCTTGAGGCCGTGGTCGTCCTCTGTACATTTAGCCCACCCAATATAGGCGTTAGGGTCAGCGTCGTTGTGTAGCCACAGTAGGGGAATATCGCAACCCTTAGCCGCCCAATCAGCCAGGGTCTTGGTGAACGCACCCTTAGCCACCACATCCCCGGCATAGTCAGGGGTGCGAGTCCAGGTAGACGCATATCCAGTAAACCCTGCCTGTTCCGGGTTGGCTTTCACGCTTGCCGCGTTCTTGTAAAGAATCTGTGTCATTTTAATTACCACTTTCTACTATTACGTAGCATGTGCAACCGGCCACTTCGTCAGCGCCGCCTGCGGGGTCATGCGGCCATTGCATCCCGTTACTAAATAGTTTACCGGTGCCGACACTTTGCCCGTTCATGCGGCGGTGACTAGCACGGGGGTTAGGGCTTGGCGTATACCAAGTCTTTTTACCCCCCTTGCCGGGCCGGGCTTGCTGCACCGCCTCGTTGGCAGTGAATGAGCTCAACGCGCCCAGTAGCATTGCTGCGCTGCGCTTGGCGCGCTTATCTGTCTCTGTTTCCGCAAACAAGCTAGCCGTGTCACCGGCGTTGTCTAGAGCTTCCTTAATGGCTCTATAGGTTGCGTCGTTAACCATGCGTGCGCGGCTCTTTGAAACAGCCGCTAGGTAGCCGATACATTTTTCTAGAGACCATTCTTTATCGGGGTCAAAGCCAAGGGCTTTAGCGGCCTTTGGCCCCATGTCGGCCACGGCCAGCTTGGATAGCTTGAATAGATCGTCGGCTAGTTCTTTAACCCACCGGTCTTGCTCCCACCATTGTTCGCTTTTGCTTCCTAGCTTAGCTTGGATACTGCGCCCTTGTCGCGCATAGAAACTAGAGAATAGTTCGGCGGCTTTATCTTCCCAGCCGCCAATGAGAGTGTTAGCGGCTAGTTGCTTCGGAGCATCTGTTTCTTCTTCTGGTTCAGGGACGGCTTTAACAACCGTTTCGTATGCCTGTTTTTCGTTTTGGCTTCCTGAATCGTGCGGGGATGCTTGGCCACCAACAAGGACGTTTAGAGGTGTAACTAGTTCGTCGCCGCCCTCAATGCTGTTTAGCTCAACCTTGGCGCGCGCCTCATTAGTAGTAAGGAACGGACGGCCAGTGGAAGAAACAAGCAAGCTTGCCTGTTCCTGGAACGACCCACGCAACTTAACGTCAACATGGGCTTTAATATAGTTGTCGGAGGGTTGTTCAAGCATAGCCACAAGGGGGTTTACAGACTGTTCAAGGGCTGTAATGTATGGCCCTAGGTTGTCCCTATAGAGTGACTGCCTAAACGCTTCCTGGTTCGCGTAGGTGCCCTCACGGATACCCAATAGTTCTGGCTGGATATGGTAGGCAGCGCAAACCTCAACGGCGGACAGCTTACGCGCTTCCAGGTCATCAACCAGGGGAACCTGATAGTTGCGGTCAACCCATTTCATGCCCTCATCTAAAAGCATGGTGCCACCCGCGCGGTTGTTGCCGCTAGAAAATTGACGCAAGGACCTAACAAAATTGTTGCGCGCTTCCTGGCTTGGCCATTCCGTTTCACGCTGCACAATACCCGTATGCGTGGCCGCGTTGCGCATAACCTCATCACGGTACGCCAAAGACTGTTGACTCTGTGAAATGATCTGCGACAACGTCACAATAGGAGACGTGTAGCCGCGCGCAGTTTGACTATACCCCATGTCAAACAGTACCGTTTTAGGGTCCAGGTCAACGGTTGTTCCATCATTCACGGACACCCGGATAGTTTGCGCACGCTGCAAACCATCGGTAATGATCGTTCCACGGTATGGGGGTACGCGAACAAGGTTATATTCGCCGGTCTCGGTGCGTTGAACTAGCACAATCCAATAGTCGTACAACAAATAGTCAACCAGCACCCTATACCAAAACCGGAATGGGGTTAGCCTGTTGCCAGGGTTGCCAAGCACCCTAGCTAGTTCACCGTCACGCACACGTTCGCGCCCGTTATCGGCATTGCGCTTGTACACGTATAGCGGGATAGACGCAATATTGTTGGCGATAAACTCAACCACCATGCGCACGTTAGGTTGGGTACGCCAAATGTTGGATACGTTAATGCCGTTAGTGGGCTCAAAGCCGATTAACGGTACGGGAGGGTCTACGACGTCAAGCACGACGCCGTTACCTTTCCCTACCGTCTCGTTAAGTTCTGCAAGGGTTGAAAAGATCATTTAACACACCTGCACTACACAAGGAAGTGGCACAATGATAGAGCCCAGAATCTCAACCGGGGTTGGGGTTGGGTTCTGCACGGTGGGTGGGATAAGCTGCGAGCAGTTGATTAGCGTGATAGCGTGTTTATCGACGCGGCTTAGGGTTCCCCTAATGCTTGCGTCCCCAATGTCGACTGTGACGGTTGCCGCGACGTAGCGGCGTACAGTTCTATACATTTTGCCCTATCGTTGTATGGACATATATATCTAAATTAAGTCTAGCACGCCAGACTCATAAATTGAGGTTGTCTTTTTGTTGACATACACCGTTTCTAGCCACCACAAAGCGGCGGTGCAAGCAATTAGGGGCGAGATGTCCCGGCTACTGTTGCGCCTATCCCACATCCAGCCGTCGCCCGCGTTGCGTTTGACCGCTGCGGAAGCGGCCAGGTCTAGGGCTTCCTGCCCACGGTGCGCTAAGGGTGTTCGGTCAGGGTTTTCTTTTTCTGCCGCCATAACCCGGTCATAGAACAAGCCACAGCCTAGCGTCACGTCCGAACCTTGCCATTCACGCACCCTTAACCCTGGCACTTTCTTCAAGTGGTCTATTAGTGCCGCTGCGGGGCAACCTTTGGAGTTAACGACCACGTCAACCGGGTTAGCGGGGTCCACCCAGGAAGTGAACCATTCTGGAACCCATTCCTGCCAGTTGCGGCTAGCGCGGCCAGCACATATTTCAACCTGTGGGCGCCCATCGGCGTTTATGCCCGCTGCGGCCACGTAGGCTAGGTCACGGTCCCATGAAACATCTACCGCGAAAACGGCGGGGTTTTCGTCAGGGATAATCCCGGCCATGTCTCGGCACTTGTCCCAAGCACCGTGCGCAAACGGCCCCTCATACATGTCAAGGACCCATTGGCATAGGCACTCGGTTCTAAACTCGGCTTCGGGTTGTGCTGTGGCTGTTTTGATAACTGCGGGGTCAATCACCCAACCGATAGCGGGGTTTGCTTCGAGCCAGCCGTCCCGATCCATAATTGACCTGCCGGACTTAGCTGACCATTCGAACAACCCCACGCTGTCATCATCTTCTGTACCGTCTTTGACTTGTAGGGTCAACCCGTTTTCTTTTTCATCTTCCCTAACTATCCCGTCAGGGTCACCAAGGGCCTTGTGGGCTTGTTTGCGGTAGTGCATTAGGACCGCTGACGAAATATCGCCCGCGTTGCTCAAACCCCACACTTGGGCGTTAGGGCGGGCAATAATCGTGTTGGCTACAGCCGCCCAAACAACCCAGTTTGTTTGTTCGCGCAACTCATCCAACAACACAAGGTCACTGGATAAACCACGGCCAGCTTTACGGGTTGCGGCTTTAACTAGATAGGTGCTTGCAGCTAGTTCACCTGTTGGCCCCTCACAGGCTACCGTTAGGCTTTTCTTGCCGTTAGTGTTATTAACGTTCAGGATATAGTTTTTGAGTATCGGGTTACTTTCGACAACCTCAACGCACCCAGCCAGCAAGCCCTCGGCTATGGATAGGTCTTGAGCTGTGCCTACGACGGTGGGTTTGCGCAACCCGAACATGAAGAACAGACTGATTACCTGTGCCACGGTTGATTTGCCGTTCTGTCGTGCAACCAGTAGGAACACGTATTTAAACCGTAACCTGTGCCCGGGGGCGGTCTCTAAAGCCCTAATCAGTAGTGCTTGTTGGAATGGTAAAAGCTGCACCCCAAGGATGTTTTCAGCGAAACTAATACATGCATACCCTAGGGTTGTTTCAGGCGTCAGCGGGCGTAAAGGGGGTGTACAGATGCGCGGTTCGCGGCTACCTTTAGGGCCGTCATACCCGGCTACCTTAAACTTGCATTTGGCCTCAGCTTGGGCCAGGAACTCCCAATAGTACGCACCTTCGGGGCTATTCTTATAGTCTTTAGGTAGCGTTGGGGGTTTCAAAACTGTAAAGCCTTTGCAATGTCGTTTTGTAGCTTGTTCATGCCGGTTCCCTTGCCTTGGCGCTGTCGGCGTTCCCATGATGCGCGCACGTTAGGCGATAAGCCTAGCGATTCACTAATTTTGTTGTAGGCAAGCGTTAGGTCTTTAATGTCGCGGGTAGTGTACGACTCTAGGTCTAGCAGTGCGTCATCAATTTTTGACCCCAAGTCGGTTAGCGCCTGAATCTGCCCGGCGTCAGCGCCGGTTAGCCAGTCTGCGCTAGCAATTGCCGCCTTGGTTTCGCCATATAGTGTTTTGTGTTCACTCATTTGTTTTCTTTCCCCACTGCCGCGACTGGTTGCCGATTGACGGCATAGCCTGTTTGCCGGTGCCCTTGATCTTGTTGCACTCTTGGTGCGCTATCTGCAAATTAGCGGGGTCTAGGCGCAACTCGGGGGCGTAAATCCAGGGTTTAATATGGTCTACGCTCGGCGCGTCCCAATCATTAGGGTCGCGCGTCGTGTAATTAATCGGTTGCCCACACAACGCACACGGTAGCTTGTTGTAGCGCGCGTTGCGCATAAACTGTTTTTGCACTCGCCGCCAGCGCGAGCCACGAACTTCTTTGCTCATAGCCCACAGTATACAGTTAACCCCCTTGCTTGTTAAACGACTGTCTAATAAGCAAGGGGGTAACACACCCAATCCCCGACGATGCGTTCATTTAGCATCGCCCGTAAGGAAGATATTACACGCTATCGGCGTTTTGGTCTAGGGCGCATTTTGGACTTATACGCCCGTATTTCGGCGGATGCTTTAGCTAGGATGTCTAACAAAATTTTTTCGTTAGGCAACTTGCGTTCTTCCAGCGGCTTTGACCGACACTGTTCCAGGTCTTCGACTGTTTTCTCAACTGTTGCGACAAGGGCCGCGTATGCGCGGAGCTCATCCTCAACTAGACGCTCGATGTTATCTTCCTTGGCCAGGAACTCGCCGCGTATATCGTCGAAAACTTGCCCGGCGGTGCGGGCCATTAGAACACCGAAATGCGGTTGTTACGCGACAGCCACTGTTTTTGGTTGGTTGCTTCAACCAGCAGCAACCACGCGACAGCCAAGCCGATTACTTGAACAATTTCATCCAACAAGTTTCCGCTGTGTTCCTTGTCGTAGGTTAAAGCCCTCGCCACCTCGCCGTATTCTTCCATGAACGCCATGATTTTAGAATATTCAGGCATTAAGGGAGAATCGAACGTATGTTCGCCGTGCTTAGCCTTGGCGCGCTGCCATTCTGCGTAGGTTAGTTCTGCAAGCTTGTCGGCGGTAATCTTAGGGTCAATCACCTTAAGCATGTGGATAGATGCTTGAATAACAGTGCGGAGGTTGTTAGCGGCCGCAGCGGGCTTGTACTTGTACCAAACACTGTTCATGTAGGCGTTAAACGCGGCGGTCATGTCCTTTAGTGCTGCGAACGTCTTAAACTCGAACTGTGCCTTAGCTAGTTCTTCACCTGCCAGGTTCGGGAACGCCTTTAGGCGGTATTCCTTATCCGGAGTGGATAGCCAAAGGGCTTTAACGGTTTCTTTAAACTGTTCTTCCATTTTTGGTACCTCCATTTGTTTAGAACGCGGGGCTGTTGGCGTTGTCGCCCCAGCTGTTGGGGTTGTAGTCGTAGCCGTTGCCGCGCGGTTGGGGCTGATAGCCGCCTTGCTGAGACTGGTTACTGTAGTTGCCGTTAGGGTTGGCCATGACGCGGGCGCAAGCGGTCTGTAGGCTAAGTCCACAGCGATCAACGTTAATGCGCTCGTTGGTGCGCTGCGATCCGTCCTTAGCCGTGTAGAATTCGGTGGTTTTACGGCCAGCCACAACAACGCGGTTGCCCTTGGCTAGGCTTTCGGCGATGTTTTCGGCCATCTTCCCGAACGCCGTGCAAGAGTAATAGCAGGTGCCCACATCCTGCCAGCTACCGTTACGCTGTTCACGGTAGCTAACCGCCACGGTGAAGAAACAGTACGGCTTGCTGTTGCTCTGGCTGAATTTGAGTTCAGGGTCACGGGTGAGGTTGCCCTCAATAATGATATAGTCCACTATCTTTCCTATCTGTATGGTTTGTTATTGCGCATGTGGTCCGTACTTTTCGCTTGTGGTGGGATATACGGTTAGGGTGAACCCGGTCCCGTAGTAGCCGTCGCCGCCGCCCTCGAAACTTACTAGGGGGGTGGGGCCGTAATTGCCGTTCACCATTACAAAAATAGTGTAAGTTTCGTGCCCTAGATCTTCCATATCTTGACTATACCTAGCATAGGCGCCCATGATGCGCGCCTGAGCACTGCCACATGCGAAAGCTTTTTCGATGTAATACCAGTCGTTACCGCAAGCCTCGCACCCCTCATTGCCGTGGGCAACAAGGGTGATGCCGTTATCGAGAGTGAAAATAGCTTCCAGTGGGGCATAATCGTCACCGCCACCGACAGTAACGCTGGTTACATATCGCCCGCGTAGAACGTTCGTGTATTCTTCAGCGGTGCTATACTGGTCTAGAACAATGCTGTTACCCATTATTAGTTCTCCTCTTTTGCGACCAAGACATGTCGATACCACACGCAAGCCATAGGTAACCACGCAAGGTTATTTGTGTCGCGTCAGGGGTGTTGTAGAATTTTTCGACAATGCGCTTTATTGTACCGAACGGAATAATATTTCCGCTCCTATCGGTATAGACGAACCTGTCAATCGAGATTCCAGCCACGCCAAGGCGAACAAGTAAACCGCGATGGTTTATGCAAAACATTATCTTTCCTTTTCTGTGTGTTTCCATAGTTGTTCAATGCGCGCGTCAAACCAGTTCGATATGCACATGAGTAAGAATAGCACACAGAAAAGAATACACAAGGAAGATACAATTAATGAGATTAGGATCACAGTTAGGGCCAGTGGCCCCAAAGTGGCCAGGGCAACAGCCGTCGCATGTGCGTTCGAAACACTCGCAACCCCAGCTAATGCAGCGTTCACTTCTTCCTCGACTCCCACAATTCTTGCGCCGATATGGCCGCACCAACCAACCCAAATAACACAACCCCAATGGGGGCCGCAACCAGTACGGAGGCGAAAACTTCAACCATACTAGCCACGGCATTAGCTAACCACATAGTCATAATCTAATCACCGTTTCGTGAATCAACTACAGCCAAAAGCAAATAGGAACCGTAAAAAGCAAGCACGGACAGGGCTATCAAAATACCCATAATCTAGCCGCCACTTCACTACTCGGTTACGTGCAAAAGCACGCAACCAACAATAACGGCGACTAAGGTCAGCAACTTAACGACACACAACATAGCTATTCCTTAGCGCCATCAGCTGCTTGGGTGTCGGCCTCACGCTTCCTGCGACGCTCATATCGCCAATCGCTAACATTCTCGCACACTCGTTCGCAAATGTCACAAACAAAGGCAAGGGCGGCTATGGTAGCAAACCACACAAACGGGGCGGCCCAAATAATCACAGCCCAAGTAGCGAACGTGCTCATTTGATTTCCTCACTTTCTTCTTCGATAATCTCTGCTTCTTCGTAGATAGCCCCACCAACAACCGGGGCGGCGTCGGCTTCGGGCACATCGTTCGGCTTAACCTTAGCTGGTTTGCGTTTACGCTGCATGGGCTTAACCTCAGCCTCGCCAACGCTTATGCTTTCTTCTTCAACGCTAGACAAGCCAGCCAAGACTTCAGGTGCACCACGCTTACACGCTTCAGACAAGGCGCGCGCGTACAACATTTGTTGCGGGTTGGTTGCGTACTTCTTGTTAGACAAGTAGCCGGCTTTGCGGGCACGCTCCATAGTCCATGTAGCAGAATTGACAATATCGGAGCCCTTACGACGTACACATACTGTGGCGCTTTCGTCGCTGGTTTCTTCAGCCCAGATATCATACCCGGCATTCTTTACCAACGCCGCCATAGTTTCCGCATACATGGCGGGCTTACCTCGAACAACATACAAAGAGTTGGCGGCGGTGATCGGGTCCATACCCAAGGCCGCCCCTTTAACGATAGCCACGGCAAGATCAGTCGGGGTAACTTTTTTACCCTCGCTCCAAGATACGGGCACAAACGCGGTAGCGATTAATTTATCTGCCACAGCCTTAGCCGCTAATAGGGAGTTGTCAAAAGCGTTAAGGCCACCCTGCACGGCCAGGGCGCGCGCCTCAAAGCTGTTGTTGTCTGCGATAGCGAGAGCCTGTTCGCTCACTTCTTCGATCCTTTCTTATCCTTTTTGGTTGAAACCCAAGAGTTAATGTTCTTAACCTGGTCGGCTACAGCCTTAACGGCCAGGAACGCTTTCCAAGCTTCCTTAATTTCGGGGCCACGGTAGAGCGTGGCTTCATGTGGGGTTAGGTGAATAACCCCGATCCGATCAACGGGGATCATTGGATACAGCTTGCCGTCGTTCCCCTTGTAGTAGTCGGCGTTCGCGTATGCTGCACATTGCGCGAAATGCTCGCCATGCACGCTATTTGAGGTCTTCAGATCGAACAACCAGACGTCGCCCTCAAACTTAGCGATAAGGTCAGCGGTACCCGCGTAACCATACAGCGTAGAGGCAACGGGAACCTCAGTGGCGATAACCTCAAAAGACGGGTTATCGTCTAGCCACGTCAGGTATGCGTCAAGGTAGGGCCTTAACTCGGGGGCGGGTTCGATTTCCTCCCAGTTAACCAACTGCTCGGCCAAACTGTGTACAGCGGTTCCCTTGCGGGCCTTGCTGTCACGGTAACGCCACGGCGCGGACTTGAGGCGGTTAATGAGGTCTCCGCGCGCGTCACCGCCGCGCACCTCCAAAGTACGGGCAATGTTTTCGGCCTCATCCACCGCCGCCTCAGCAACCATTTTAGCGGCCCAATACATCAAATACGGCTTAGGGAACCCAGCCCCAAGAATCGTAGTCACGGACGGGATGTTTTCACCGTCAAGCGTGTAGCGGTGCTTAACTTCGTCAAACTCTAACTTATGTCCCATGTGTGTTCACTCCTTGTTCTGTGCGCTATCGATAGGCGCTTCGTAGATACCTAACGCAACCTCCATAGATCGCATTAGTTCCTTTTTCAAGCCCATGATTTCATTCAGTAGTTTCTCGATACGCTTTTCCCGCTTGGTGCGTGGATCAATAGCTTGTGTGGCTTCCAGTTTAGCTAGCCACGCTTCGCGGTTAGTCAGGTGTAGGCGAGTCTCGATAATGTGTGCTAATTCGTCTGGCTTAGGTGTGCGTGGGTTCATAATTTTCTCCCTATATGGCGCTAGTTTACGTAGGGTTGTTGAGGTTCGGCCACCGTGCAACCCGAAAGGGGGTATGCCCTCCAAAAGCCCCATTTGTAAGCACTCGTTTTTCACGGGGCAACGCTTGCAAAGGCCGTTAATTACCTTGTCGGTGTTAACTCGTTCGGTGGAGTCTTCCGGGTAGAACAGGTCCAGGGGTAACCCTTTACATGTGGCTTTGTCTTGCCAGCCGCTACCACCAATACGGCTAAACCTGCGTTGCAGCTCGGCTAAGTGTACTTCTAGAGCTTCACTGGCTGTCATCATCGCTTGTATCGCCTCGTTCTTTCCTCGCTAAATGTTCTTACCGGCTTTTTTCGGCTTCTAATGCCCGCAACAATAGGGGCATCCAGTAGTTGACGTTAGCAAAATCGGGTCCGCTTAGGAATATGGAATGTGGCTCTTCTAGGTCTGCGCAGTCGTGCATGTTTACTCCTTTCGTGTGTCTTAATTTTATCGGGGTGGAGGGTAAGAATCAACCAACGCGCAAGTGTTACATATCACATTGCACGCGTGGGGGCTTTGATATAATTAGGGCATGAAAAACCTATACAACCGCCTGATTATCTGGCTTAATTCTCCCTGCCCTAACAAGGTAGCTAACACTGTGTTCTACGCTGTCGCTTTTGCGGTAATCGTGGCTTGCTTCCTGGCCTTGGTTGGAGTGTTGGCCGGCAAGGACACTGGCAAGACCCAACCAACCCCAACCCTAACCGTTAGCGCGTCCGCGCCGACGCCCACAACCACCGCTAGCGCTTCGCCTAAGCCCGCCCAGGTGCCCAGCGCCACGCCAACCAGCATTCCTACCGGCGTGCCCAAGAGCGCCCGTAAGATTTGCTCAGAGTACGGCGAGAAACTGTACCCCGGCGGCTTCTGGCTGTTGAAGAACAAGGCACAGTCGCGCGAATGGCAAGACCCCCAAACCGGCATCATGTATATCAACTACCCGGTGCATGTTTACACCCAAGACGGGATCGAGAAGAAATACATGGACTGCCAGCTGCAACGCGGCGAAGACGGGTTTATGTATGTGACTAGCTTCCAGCTTTTATAAGCCAAGTTGCAGAGAAAAAGGGTCTAGGTGGAGTTAAGCCTAGACCCTTTTCTCATCCACACGCCTTTGTGTGGGGGCGGCGGCGATTGGGGGAGGAGGTGAAACCCTTTTCGCCGTCGCGTTTATTGTATACACAAACAGTCATGGCCACAAAGGGCGATACGTGCTTCCTTTGTGGCCATGTTGTTTATTCGGGTACTACGTGCGAACCGGCTAGTGCTTGTAGTTTTGCTTTGACTGCTTCCACCTGTGCCGGGTCTACATCCTCGCCGCCACTAGGGGCCGCTGTAAGCCGTTTTGCGGGGATTTTATCGACGTACCCTGCCCAGGGTACCCTATCGGGCTTAATAGCCTCGCTAAGGCGGCTTAGAAGGCGCTCAGGGCGGGTTTCTGGTTCCCGGCCCTCAACCGCCTTGTAACGCACGACCGCCGCTAGCCCGTTACGGTCAGCTTCTTCAAGGGTTAGGCCCTCGCCGACAGCCCACAGCCAGCCACGCGCGTAGGCGCATTGATCCACCGCGTCACGGTCACCAACCGGAACAGGCGTGCGTTTGCACACTTCGCGGATACGGCCCTTGCGGAGCCTTTCAGCCGCCGCCATAAGGTCACGTGGGGTAATAACCCCATACTGCTTTTCAACAGCCCTACAGACGGCCAGGGTTGCATCCTTAAGCACGCCGTCGCTAACGACGTCGCCAAGGACCAGGTGCCAGACGTTCACCTTGTCGGCCAGGTTGTCTTCAGGGCCAATCTTAACTAGCCCGCACTCGGTCAGCATGGCTAAGGCGGCGGCCACGGCTTGCTTAGAACTCATTTTCGTTTTCCTCCCATTGTGTGTTGTTGTTTTGTTCTTCAGCGGCTTGCATGGCGATAGCCGCGAACCGCTGCATAGTTGAACGCTGCTGACGTGGTTGATAGTCGCCATCCCATAGGCCCTTGTTAAGCCAAGTAGTAGGCATGTGGTAGTAGGCGGGGTTCCAACCGGCCTTGTAGCGTTCTAGGCCCTCCATGATTTCCTCAAAGGTTGCTTCGCCCTTGCGGATCACCTGCACCCATTTTGCGTAGGCGCCTTTTTTGCCTACTCGCCGCGCTTTGGGGAATGCTGCCCAGAACTGTTCGAACTCTGCGCTGTATGTGGCCCGTTTGCGAGTGTTCTTGTTTTCCACAGGCTCTGAAAAGTTATCCACAGGCAAGGGCAAGTTTTCCACAGGTTCAGGCGTTGAAGTGTTGCTGACAAGCTGCAAACGCGGTTTTTTGCCCCTATAAGTTAACTTACTAGATTGTAAGTTATTAGTAACTGACTTATTAGAAGCTAATATATCATCTTTACTATTATCAGCTTTATAACCATTAGTGTAGGTATCATCTTTACTAATGTAAGAGTTAATACCAACATCTTTATTATTAATATCTATTATGTGCGTTTTTTTGAGTTTTGTCAAGAGCTCTACGCTCACAGCGTAATCAGATTGAGAAAACGTTGAAATTCCAACGATCATACTGTTCAACAACTTATACACCATGTCGTCCAGGTCACTTTTTTCTTCGAAATTTTTTTGCACGCGTGACATAAGGTTAAAAGTGTTTTGCATCAGTGACATAATGTCGCGCAAACGGCGTACCAAATTATCAGGATCAATCCTATCAACCAGGTCACGCAAACCCTTATCCACCTGCGCAAACGTAGACTTGCGGAAGTTTTCCACAGCCCAGTTAGCACCATCCATAGCCAAGCATGAAATGACAACCGGGCTAGATGCGTCATAAAAGCTTGCAACCACAGCATTAGCAACACGCTCTTGCCCTAGATTGATCCAAGACAAAAACCCGCGCGGACCAACCAACCCAGCAACCGGATCAAACACAATCAACCCAGACACCATTAACTCGAACCCAGCTGCCATGCACTCGCGGTAAGTCAAATCCGGGCACAGAGTGGCCAGCACTTCTTCATCCCAGCGACCTACACCGCAAGCAGACAGCCCAGGATGCGCACAGACGGCCAAATAAAGCAGCTTAGCCCTAACTGATAGGCCATTAAATTCTGAGCCCGTAAACACGCTCCTAGGGGCCTTAAACAGATCGTTGTTCACTTTCGAACTCCCTCAACAGTAGAAACCCAGCACAACAAACCCGGCTGGACAGGGTAATCAGCGTAAACCTTGTATGCGTCAACGTGGACAATCCGTGAATCCTCGCGCAACACACGCGGACCACTCGACGGACACAGAGCATCGCCGACAGCGCGAACCAGCTTATCCAGATCAGGCTTAACAGCCGGAACCCAGAAACGGGGGCGCTTAGGACGCGGCAAAACAAAAACCAGACGCAACCGCACCGGACCATCCAACGGAACGCCGCCGTTAAGGCCCCTGCAAGCCTCATACGCGGCCTTAAACACCAATGCACGCCACCTAGTAAGGGCAACCCCTTTAGAGTGCCTTAAATGGCCGTTACGCAAAGCCACCATAGAGCCCTGAGACACCGGAACACCCGAAACCCCAAAAAAGAAACTAGCCAACCAAAACACCACCCTTACCCAGACGCAAAACCTCAGCCCGCAACAGCAACACGCCATTAGCATTCAAAGGCACAAACTCGCGCAACTCTCCACGCTCAACCAGCTTGATCAAAGACCCGCGCGACTTAGGCGACAACCCCAACAGCTTCAAAGCCTCACGGCGCGTAACAAAGTCGCTGCGCCTAGCACCACGCGGCCATTCATTCAGCCGACCCTCATTCCTAACAGGCATTAACCCAAACCTTTCTATCCGACGACTGTCTAACACTGTACTTATATTTTAACTACACCTTGACTACACCTCAACTACACGTTTTGTACACATGTTCGAGCGATACAAGGCAAAAACTGCGCCATTCCAACGAAAACCAAACAACCAAGCCAACGCGTTACAGAAAGAGATAAACAACACTAGCCGGATACACAGAAAGCGCTTGTAACTCAAGTAAAAAGGCTGTAGACTAAGCGCACCTCCTTTCGGTGTGTATCTTGCGTCAGTGAATAGCCCTGTAACCAGCAAAACGCGCGGTTGCAGGGCTATTTGTTTGCCTTTTAGCCAGATGTTGTATATGCTCGGGGAGGGGTAAATGTCTGTCCACCGCCGTCCCGTCTTCGTCCTAACATTTGTTTTAAAACCCCCTTGGGTGATCTTCCCCACACGAATGGGTCACATGGGGCCCTGGTTACCCCTGACAAAGTACATTGGTTTGTTGGGTGGGTCACTTTTTTGTGTGATTCAAGCGTTTTTCCTGATGAATTTGCTTTTTGTCAATAGATTTTTTTGTGGTGTTGCTAACAGACAATTGGTTAAAGACATGACAAACCCAAAATGTGACGTATTCGTGTTGTTAGTGTCACATGTTGCAGCTATTGACATTGTGCTTGTTATGTGTAGCAAACGTTTTAGTGTGTTGTGAGATTAAACATATTGATTTGTAAGTGTTTGTGTGTTAGTGATGCGCAAAAATGTTTATGCCTATTTTATTAACGCGCGCGCGTGATAACACAAACGTTTGTGGTTGTAAATAGTTTGCGCTCATTTGATTAGTGTGTGTTATGTCACGCTGGTTTAGGTTGCATCTGTGTAGGTGGCCATGTAGTCTATAGACATGCAAGCGATGTGAATCGCAAGCGCAATAGTCTAAACATTATGTGACTAGCAACACAGTAAATATACTGGCAATGGTAGTCATGATGCGCTAGACTAGAGACATAGCGAGAGAGCTATACAGATACACACACAAAGGGAGATGCGAACAAATGCGCAACAAGATTTTTGAGACTGTGGCACTGGCCACTATCACCGGCGGCTTGGCTTGGTACCTGCGCCCTGAGATGTCCCAGGTATGGGACGTGGTCCTAGAGGCGCCGCGCGACGTGTGGGTTATCACCACTACCTACGGCCCAACCGATCAGCCCACCATTTGGCAGAACATTCTGTTTAACAATGGTGCGTGGTGGCTTGCTGGCTTGGCTATGTTCTGGCTTGTGGCTTTGGTCACGTTCCAGGTTGTCCGCATGGTGTACACGGTATGCCGTGACTGGGTAGCGCGCCGCGCCGCCGTTGAGTTTCCCGACTGGCTACCGGGTAACCGCTAGAACTGATGTGGCTAAGGCCACATATTAAAAACTTGATTCTTCCCATATTTTCTATAGACTATTTACATGAGGCAAGGGAACGGGCCTCGAACCTAAATACCGTCCCCACCACATTACAGATAGGACAAGACAAATGCAAATGGTACGTGACGCTAAAGCCTTGTGGGCTATCGCCGATGAGCAGGGCTTGGAAGTAGAGGACCTGGAATTCTACGGCTACATGAACGAAGTTGAGGGCGCGGTTATCGGGGCCTTGGGAGAGTTCGCAGGCGAGTTTGACATTGAAGCGATTATCGAACGCGCGTTCGGTTGGTTCGTTCCTCGGTCGCGCTACGTGAACATTGTGAGTCCTGACACGTTCTGGCAGATCGTAGAAGAGTGTGAGCTCACCCACGTTGACCGGTCCCGTACCCGTTAGGGTGCACATCCTAGCCATAGGCTAGCAAAAAGGGTGGGGTTACATCCCGTAACCCCACCCTCACAAAAAATATTGACAACACACTGATTGATAGGACAAAAGAAAATGGAACAGGCACTCGCTAGCGACATGTGGGATAACCCACATTTCAGGATGGCTTACCGCGAAATGGCTAAAAAATTCTATGAGCTCACCGACGGCTTAGAGTGGGAAACGTCACACTACAAGGACGTTTGGCCTAAGCCGGCTGATATGCTGCAGTACCTAACTAAGGGCCGGTTCGACAAGTCGCTTGCAGTTTCTAGCGTATATGACGCGGGGAAAACGTTAGCTGAGACATACCACGAATTGCCGTTCGATAAAATGGATCCGGCTTTGGTTGACAAATGGAGCGCGCTTTGGACGTTGGTTGAATGGTTTAACGTCCGTTGGGGTATTGAGTGACTTAAGTCACTCCCACATTACTTGCTAGCAAGAAAATATACTGATACTATATATACATAACAACAGATAGAAAGGACACTGAAAATGAACTACACTTACACGCACGAATGGTGCGACATCGTAGACACGTCCCTTACGTTTGAGTCGACGTTAGACCCAATCGAACGGGAAATAATTCTTGAAGCCTACAAGCGGCTAATGGAAGATTTGACCGACGCGCGGCTAAGCTATGACTTATTTTGTGGTTTGGTCACTGGCTAACCGTGAGTGTGAGCAAGCTTACAAGTTACAGCCTATTTGTGGCGGGTATGGCGAGTCAATTTTTAGCCTATCTGAATGCACTAGCGAGAATGCGACATGGGTTACGGGTAGCGAGTCGCTAGCTAGTCTCGCACTAGCTACCCCTGAAGTGTGACCTACTACACAATAAAATAACAAGCATTAAGACACTAGCTTTTTAGCTAGTGTCTTTTTGCGTGTCCGTTTTGCTCGTAGCCATGCCTAGCGCATGGTTTTTTGTGCGTTTGGATCGTTTTGGCGCGGTTTCATGTAAGCCAATCTGACAGCCTAACTTTGCGACTAGGTATATAGTACTATGCTTGAATTAAAGGCCGTTAGATTGGCTTACAGTGCGTTTTAGCATAGGGTGTTTTTAAACAAATTTTCGCATAGGCACGCGTGACGCATGTATAGGCGCGTAAATGTGTGCTAGTTCACTTGAATTTAGGGCTATTTTTCTTGCTATAGGCGCGTGCGTGCGATAGTTTATATACATAAGGGAACGGGAACGGAACCCGATAGGAGGTAAGAAAATGGGACCGTGAGAACACGCTATGACACGTAACACACAATATAGCGGGTGTGAAACGTGGGAAATAACACATTGAGAACTACACAGCGACACATGTTAGGAATACCACAATGGGAAACATTAAGACTAAAGACATGACAAATGTCACTTTTTTTGCTGCCGATCGGCGGCAATTTTTAGTCCCCGAAAAAGCCCTAAACATTTTCAAAAAAACCTACAACGAAAATGTTAGCGGCCCATATAACCCAGCGGCCTTACGTGAGACCGCCAACCGCTTCAGCGCACGCAAGGCAGAAGTCAGTGAGGCGCGCAAACAGCTAGGCGCGTGCATCAACGCTCTACGCACGCAAGGTTGGCAACCACGCGACATTACGGACGTCACCGACCTAGGCGCAAGCGAACAGCGCGGACTACGCACTTCAGCCACAAAAGGCGGGGTCGTATGCGAGCCGGACACCGCCGCCGAAAAAATTAGTGAGCTTACCGACAACTACAACAAAGCTTTACAGAACATGTTGGAAGCTTCATATGAACGCCGCGCTATCGCTGCGGCCGCCTACTACAACACAAATGCATCTATTAACACTATTAGTAAAGACCTAAGCGTCAGAAATAACAGCTTTATTTATTGGACTGTGCGTAGTGTGAATGAACAGCCAGACCGCATTTGCGTTGAGTGATCCCCCCCCCCGACAGTTGCGCCGGGGGACATAGAAAGAAAAGAGAGAACAAACAATGGCCACAATTAAAGCTTACATGCAGTTCCCCACCAGGCTAGCCGACGGCACGGTTATTCTCAATGATCCCGACGGCCCAGCCTTCCTTAAGAACAACATTATCTCTGGCATCATGCCTACTACTGGTGCGCTTGCGGGAGTGGAGGTAGTCACTAAGCACACAAAGGCGATCCCGACCCGCACCATTGAGATTGACTACGGTCAGCGCGCCCTAGTTCCGCTTGTCACTGCGTGGGCACTACCTGAACTACGTGACCGCGTCCTTGTCCCCGGCCCCGTTGCAGACCGTGGCAGATCGGGCATTATCTACAAGGGACTTGCGCACTTCAAGGGCGGCGCAAACATGGCGTTCGGCGGCAAGGCCGCCAACATCACGTTTGATCCGGAGGGCGTGACCGAAATTGTTAATCTCACTCCCCACGCTGTCACTTTCAAGCGTGGCAACATGTCTGACCTAACCGTTGAATCGTCCGGCGCTGCGCGCGCTGAAGAGGTGTTCTCGGATGAACCAGTAGAGACTGTAGACGGCGTTCCCGTCTATGACTTGTCCTACATCGGTAAGATCATTGGTCTACCGGCCCCGGTTCCTGGCCGTGTCTACATTGTTTCCAAGATTACGGCGCAAGCATTACTTGCTCTCGGCATTGAACGTGGTGACGTCGTGTCGCCGAATTTTGTTCCCGCTCTCGGTGGCGCGCTGTCTGTCACCTTCCACATTTAAGGAGTAACCGGTGAGGAACCTATCTACACGGACACTAGCCAGTATTACTGCCGGGCTGTTCGGCCTGAAAGCAGTGATCCAAGAAACAAAGGGTATCCACCCTGCCAAGCGCGGCACTATTCTAAGGGTTATGAATGGGGTGCAAGACTACGCCGGTTGGTTAGCTGGTGTGGAAGAGGCCCCAACCCCGGCTAGTGAGGTAGCCGACGCCAAAGAGTGCCTAGACGCCCTGGCCTTGCTTAAAGCTTTGGCGGGAGAAGACCCAGAAAACATTGCGGCGGTATTTGCGCAAATGGTTGCTAAGCCGCTTGCCCCACGACTATTGAAAATGGTTGAAACTGAAGAAAGGAACAACAAGTGAGTGTCCCAACCTGGAAAGAGATTGAACAGAAACTATTAGCTGTCGCGGATGCTATCGAACAGACGCCGGGCGTCTCTAAGCGTGCGGCTTCACGTTGGCGGCAAGCTAGCCGTGTTTTGTGTCGTTACTCAGAGCCACATGTCTACGCTATGCGTTTCGTAGATGGAGATTCTTTACTAATAGCATATGACGAAACGTCATATGGCGTATTGCAAGGTTTATTGAACGCCTTGCCGCCCACCCTTAGCGATCCCGGAAAAATTGCTCACAGCGCTTTTCGTAATGTGCTAGAGCGCGTTATTGAAGATTCAGCATTATTGCGGCGCGCAAACCTAGCTATCCTGATAGACGGCGTTCGCACTGTAGTTCCTGTTGAGTCCGTATCTATCGAGTATGAAAGCAAAAGCGGCAAAGCACCTGAGTGGGCTTTGTCTAAGGTTGCGGACGTTATCGAGAAAGAGACGGGCGGGCTATGGAAGAAAGAACAGCAATGACATTTATTACAGGTGAAGAATATGTTTTGGGGCTACATCGTATTGAACGCGCCTTAAAGAACCTAGTGGGGAATAATCTTAAGGCCCGTCAGATGCGTTTTGTTGAGGCCGCCCTATTTAATGTTAGGCTGTCTCTGGCTATGGGGGCGCTTAAATCGGAATATGATTCACTTGATAAAGCTGTTTATGGCTACGGCCATGCGTGCATGTTGTTTGGGATGGCTACAGCTATAGATAATGTGGAACTTATCAAGGCAACCAAGATCCTAAAAGAATCTATAGGGTTTCGCGTAGACATGCTGTTGTCTGATCGCCACAACCCGCCCAGTCTAGAATCACGCATATCAAAAACCGGGAAAGAACAATAATGCGAGCGGACGAAAACTATATCAGCGAGGTCAACTCGCTAGCTTCCCATATTGTGAAGGTGGCTAGACGCAAGATTAAGAGCAAGCAAACACCTTTTGCTGAGGTCTTGTTTATTTCTACGCAAGCGTACCAAGCCGCCCAAAACATTCTTGCGAACCCTACATCGCTTGCCGCTCACATTAATGCTTGCGCCTGTGCGAACCTTGCCCTTGGGGTGGCTATAACTATAGATGATGAAGAACTGACCAACGACACGCGGACACTTAAAGATATTCTAGAGTTACATTTCAGAAAGATGCTATTCGAAAAGGAAGAGTTGACTAATGGCTAAGAACATGTTGTTTAAGCGTGAGCGCGCCCAGTTGGAAGCAAGCATTGCCCTTGTTAAGGAAAGCCTTAAGGGCAACGGCCTTAACCCTGTGGGGTTTAAGATTGCCGCCGGGTATGCTGACTCGCTAAAGGGGCTACTGTTCATGAATGACCTGAACGCGTCTAGGAGGGCCTATGCCCTTAACCTGGCTTGGTTCCTTGCCGGGGCGGCGGTCATGTCTAACGATGCACCCACCATTGAGGCCGCTTACCGTGTGCTTAGCTATGTTGAAAAGCGGCTGTCGTAAGGATAAGGAGAACAACAACAATGGGAACTGACATTTACACTGTTAGCTGTGGCGAAAAGAAACCGTGGCATGAACTGCTACCTAGCAAAATGCGGAAAGTGTTAAAGCATCCCGGGCCTCACGATAGGCTACTAGTCTTTGCAGAGTTGGCTAGTCCTGACTCTATCGGCAAGGAACGAGATTATTTTTGCAACGTGTCTAACGTTGAGTTTAAAGACTTTTACGACTTTGACCCGGAAGAATACTTTGAGCTAGACGGCAAAGAGTGCGCGGCGTTCTTTGACACACACTTTTTCTATCTCTATTGCTACGACGTCCCAGACCTTGCCGTCTCTGCTAAGTCTGTGTCTAGTCTTTACATTAGGGTGGCTAAGTTCTTGGCTGTGCTTCAGGCTAGCAATAGGCATTTTCTTGTTTGCATCTCCCAGGAATTTGGGGCTCACACCATGTTTTTCACCAACTGTAGTGCGGCTGTGTCCACCCCCGCCAATGAAACTGCCCAGCCCGCTAGCATCCGGCCCAAGCCGCTGGAATGGTTGTCGGCTGAACAGTGTGAGGTTCTTTCGCTGCGGCTAGAACTGTTGCGTCGCGATTATTTAGTTTGGCGTTACGACAAAGACAAGGTGGAATATCCAAAGGAATTATTCGAAAATTCCGACAAGTTCATTACCGCTTGCCATGACGGGACGTTGTTAGACGGCGCCTCAAACATTTTCGGCTATCACACTTTGCGGTCCCAGCGTCAGAATGTTCTAAGTTTACAGGGGCTAGGCTACCTGTGCGGCTGTCCAGATAAAGCGGCGAAAATTCTAGACGCGCTCAAGCCCTACCTTGACGCCGTGTACGACCTGCCCGCACCGGTAGAGGAAGATTCAGACAATGAGTGAGGAAAAGGTGTTTGTTGACCCGTCTAAGCAAGCTCTGCTTGGGTTGGGTATCGTGGATGAAACGCCGCTTGAAACCATTGAGCGTGTGTTCACGGCCAAGAGTGCCGAATACGGTGATAGCTGGTGCAAGCGCGGTGAGCTTGCGTTTGTGGCCAGCATGGCGCGCAAAGTAGATAGGCTAGAGACCTGCACGCCGGGCACCGTGGGCGCGTTTGATACTAAACTTGATCTGGCCGTCTACATGGCTTTATACAACGTTCTATTGGCTCAACGGGACGGCGACACTACCCCCGTTCGTGCCTTGTTTGCGGAGTTACTGCGCGACGCCGCCGGCCCGGACAACAAGTACCTTTTGTGGTCGAATTTGCCACTTATTAGGGAAATTGAAAACGCCTACAGTGTCTTTTTTGAAGATAGCCTTTTTGAAACTTTGCGGTATCAGCCGCGACTTTTTGGAAAGCGCGTAGTAGACCCAAGTATAGAGTTTGCGGAATGGCCTTGTGAAGAGAACAAAGACCTCGCATTGACGGCGTTAGACCAAGCTTGGGCGTTGTATTACCGCGAACATTCCTACATCAAGGCATTATGTGGGTAGTGTCACAGCTGTAAATGTTGTTTACGCATAGAAAGGACTATAGGATACAAGCATGAAGAACATTAAACCTGTTGAAAGCGTAGCGTTAGACCTAGTTAACTGCGCCCACATCTACAGCAAGGAATGGGGGGTTGGCGTCGGGGGTGTCATTAACCCGTTAGACAACACCCTAGACAACATCATTTCTGATCTGCGAGAAGTCGCCGCCGGTCAGCGCCCGTTAGATTCAGGCGTCATGATTAGGACGCTTCGTGGCTTTGCAAAGACTATCCCGTTCATGCTTGCTGAGGGCGACAACATTCCCGGACCTTACAAGCTGCTATGGGATGTGCGCGAACTAGCGGACAACCTAACCGTAGCTGAAATGCGTGAGCTACAGCGGCCCATCCGCGACGGTAGCAAAAAAATGCACTGCACATACTGCAAGGTAGGGTCACAGCCAGTAACGTTGACCGTTTACACCGGTGTCAACACTCGAACAACCATTGACTATGACGCCATCCGTTGGGAGTGGCGCGGAATTAAGCAAGCCACGCCTAACTATATGCAAGCCCTAGAGGCGACGCTAGCAAAAAACTATAACATCGAGTCTTGCACTTACCGGGACCTACTGCATATCCTACGGCCCGACGTGGGCGGCGAGCAATTCCGTGAGATTCAGCGCCCATTCATTGAGGCCGCGCTCATCTCCCAAAAACTAGAATACGACGCTAGGGGGAACTAATGCTGTACTCTATTGAGGAAATTAACCAAGCCCTACTCGCTACCTATACCTTGCATGTGCAAGAAACCACGGGGCCAGTAGACGCGAACGTTATCGGCCACCTTGGCAATATCCTTCACTATGTGAACGCGTTCGAGTGCGCGGCGTGTGTTGTAGATCAATACAGCAACTTTAGGGGTGACATCGTTAGCAATATGCGGTACGCCCTAGACTCTCTGAAGTCATTGTCAGAGATTCTAGGGGAACGCCACCGCCTAGTGCGCACTGCCGCCCTAGCTATCGGCGCGGCGCAAGACCAAGACTACGCCGACATGCCGTTAGGGTACGATAGGTTCTTTAATGTTGAAGTAGACGAAAACGGGACAGTGCTATCCGTCAGTGACGATATCACCGCTTCCAGCTTCACCCTTGACTACCGGCTAAGCAAGTATGGTAGGTGGGATGCGCAATTAACCTGGCTTCACACATACGCCAAGCCGGTTACGGGCAACCTGTATCTAACAGATGTAGCAGACCTGCTTTGCGAACCGGACGGGCCGGAACTGTTCTTCAAGTCCTATAAGGCCGCTGAGCAAATCATGGAGATGCTAGAGCCATTCGAAACCAAAGCGCTAGAGCCACTATCAAAGCTAAGCTAGACTAAGCCGTTTTAGTCCGTCTGCGATAGCGTCGGCGAACACGTCACGGGGCGTCCCGATAGGGTGAATCATATCGGGACGCCCACCTGTAGGGTTACAAGTGGCTGTGCTATCCATGAATTTAGCGGCGTAGCCGTCAGGGCGCAAGCCGAACCATTCGGGGCTAAACGCCCTAAAATCAACCCAAGAATCATACAGGCTAGTGTCTGCCTTGAGCTGCGAGTCAACATCGAGGATGCGTTTGTTTAGCTCAACGTTTTCTTGAGCCGTGGCCTTGTCGCCGCGCGGGATAGTGCCACACATGACGATATAGTCCCATTTTTGCGAGGCACGCCGGGCGGCAATATAGGCTTTAGCGTCGGCCACGGTTTTAGCCACCGTAGCGCCCTCAACAAAAATAGAGTTAGTAGTCTCACCGGTCACCAAAATGTTCTTTTTACCGGTACGCCAAAGGCCCTGCACGTCGGTTGCGTTCTTGGCCATGTCAGCCCAGGTTTGCCCTGGTATGGCACAGTTGCCGACGTTGGCGCCGGTAGACTGGATCAGGCTTTTAAACCCCGCAACATCTTGGATACCGGGCGCAACCCAACGCGCAAACAGCGAGTTAGCGTCGACAACAATATTGTAGGTCTCGTCTAGGCCCGCTGACCTGGCAGGGCCATTGGTTTTGTTAGCCAACCCCGCCAGGATCATTGCGAGTAGCTCATAGCTGCTGTTCATTTAGGCGAATTCTCCCGTTGCGCGCCAATTCTTAATAGTGAAGTTGTATTGAGAATCGATGCGCGAGTAGATCGTTTTTTCTTCATGCCCGAAAGGCCGTGGTTGCAGGGTTCCTAACATGACCCAGGTTTCTTTGCCTACCGGTTTCAGGTAGGCGGTGCAATTGGTACCGTCGTACTTGAACCGTAGGGAGTCGCCAGACTGAGCTTTAATGCCGGTGTTAACATTTGGAACGCCGTTGCCTGAAAACTCGTAAAGCATGTTGGGGTTAGCGCCGGTTGAAACCAGCTTTTCGTTATATAGCGCGCCGTACAAACCAAAACTAGAGCGGGGAGTATCGCTATCAATGGTAGCTTCAACCACAATGGGTTTATCTAGTTTTAGTTCTGTGCGCCCAACCTGCGAGAGCGGACCATTCTTAACCTTGGCTTTCTCTGTTTCGGTTGCTTCCTCAACATAGCTCCAAAAATCAGAATTGCCGCGCTTGCTGTTAGGTAGCACCGACTGAACATTGTGCGTAACCTTGATTGTGAAACCGTCAGCGCTAGAGCCGGTAACGCTGTTCACAAGTGACAGATAGTTAGTGCCACCATATGCCCAGCCGTTATCAATGAATTTAGGGATCACAGACTTCATAGGCGGTAGGGTGGCTAGCAGTTCGTTGATGTCGTCTAGGTCACCGGCGCTGTAGCCTTGCCAGCCAGACCTGGTCTTAATGAATACCAAATAGACCACTGAACCAACGTTGCTGGTTAGCTCAGGCGGGGCAGGAACCCAAGTAACGTTAGCGGGGTGAGTTAGATCAACAATACCCGGCTTTGACTTGGTCAGAATCACCGTCTGCACGTTAGCGGCGGGCGCAAGGGAATACGTATGGGTGTCACTAATGTCAATCGTTTGTTCATTGGCACCCATCGCCCCGGAGCTGAGGGAGTCCAGCTTACGGTTAAGTTCGTCTAGCTGTTCCTTGGTTAGCGAACCAGGGTCACCTTTGGGGCCGGGGAGTCCTTGTTCGCCCTGTGCGCCTTGTGGGCCTTGCGGGCCAGGGTCACCTTTAGGTCCGCGTTCGCCGGGGTCACCCTTGGGGCCGGGCGCGCCACTGCCAGACGTGGGAATAGAGTTGCGGACGGCGATAATGTCTTCAGCGTTTTTCCTGGCCAGGGCCTCAATCTCACTAGCCTTACTCAACGCTGAGTCAGCCTTACCTGAAACGGTTTCTACCGTTCCGCTTAAAGTCTCTGCCTTAAGGGTTGCCTGTTCGGCTTTGCTGGTTGCGGCCTCAGCTTTACTTGCCGCCGACGTGACCGCCTGATTAAGTGCGGGTAGCTGCGTTGCTACATTATCCAGGGCCGCTAGCTTGCTTAAAATGTCAGGTGGGATAGACACGTTTTCGCCACCGCTATTCTGTAAATTGTTCAGATCATAGACGCCGCCCTGTTTCAGGAAAACGTCAAACTCCAACACTTCACTAAGTGTTTCAACAAGCACATGGTAAGCCCACTTACTGCTTGGGGTTACACCCGGGCCTAACCCCACCAAGTCAATGTAGGGGTTGCCTTTACTGTCACCAATTGCCCCACTGTCGTTAATATAGGCGGTTTCGCTACCACCAAAGAAAACAGCGCCGTTGTCTGTCTGCGCCACGCCCTCAACAGTAGGGGTGAATGTGATCCTACCCCGGCGGCCCTGCAAGCCGGGGTTTGCAAAACGGCCAATTACGCGGGCATAGGGTGCCGCCGGGGTTTCAATCATTCTTGTTCCTTGTTGTCTTCTAGTTTCTCTAGTCGTTCGAACATCCGTGCGTGCGTGTTGTGGCTGTTGCTTTGCGTAGCGGCAAGACGTTCGTCTAGCGTGGCTATTCTTCGATCTATTGTGCCCATGCGGTCGGCCAGCTCAGAAAATCGTTCAGCGTTTTTTAAATCCGCCCTATCAGTACGCGCTTCATTTTCCTTGTTAAGCTCAGTGATCATATCCATTACCGCCGCTTGCATTTCGGCAACTTGCGTCACATCGTCACGTAAGTTGGTTGAATGGTGGTTGGTCACCTGTTCGCGCGTATCTTCAATGGCCGCTTGCATGTGGCTTATTTGTGCGGCTTGTCTTTTGTTTCGCCGCCTACCCAAGTAACCGGTGACACCGGTTACTGTTAACGCTGAGACGAACGCGGTTAGCAGCGTTGCTAGCGCGTTAATTCCCTCGGCTGAGTTGATCGGGGCGAGAGGGGCGGCGGCTAAAGGGATCAACGCCGCCCCTAATGCTCCAATCAACATTGTTAGCCCTCGCTGTTCTCTGAAACCTCGGGGGTTTCCGTTCCCTGCCTATGCTTAGGGAGGATAGGCTTAGTGAATGGGGTGTGCCAGGAAGAGCACAGAGCCGAAACTAGGCCAGCAAGGATAGCGAACGACTCGGGGGTTAGCAAAGCCTGCAACCCGTGCGTGTCAACACCATATGCACCTAACACCACCAAAACGGCGACAATTAGGCGATACAGTGCGGCGCGCTTATCCTGAGTAAACAGTTCTTCACGATGCTTAGTCATTATGCACACACCCTTCCGGCGTTTAGTTCACGCTGAATTGCCTTACCGGTTTCAACCCCGGCGTAACCATCAACGGTGACACCAAGCTTGCCCTGCCATGCCTTAACGGTTTCGGGACCTAGAATACCGTCAGCTTCAACACCAAGGCGGCGCTGAACTTCTTCAACCAGTAGCGATCCGCCGCCATCGTATTCAATAGCGGTGAAACATTCCAAGTTGTCTTCGTTGTCTTCATCCTGGCCGCTAATGCAGCCGTCGACAGACTGCCCAAGCAGTAGCTGCATGCGCCCAATACTGTCATTGCCTAACCAGCCGTCAACAACAAGCGTGCCGTCCTTGTTGGTGGAGCGAACAGGGTTAGGGGTAGCGGTAGGGGTAATACCGGTGCCGGTGTATGCGGGCCTAATAATGGCGCAAATGTCTTCCCAGTCACGGGTACGGCGATACACGCCACCACCGTTAGACTGTGAACCGCCGTTACCGGCTGAGGTGTTGCCCTCAATGGTTGCCACATAGTCAGGGTACGCCGCCGCAAGGAACCCGGTGTGATCGGCCACGCCGTCATTGTCCCAGTCGAAACATAGGACGTCACCGGGTAGTGCGTCATCAGGGGAAACCAGTCGCCCAACATTGCGTGCGTCACGGATCATCCAGGGCACATAGGCGTACACCTGGCCGTTACCAAGTAGACTGGTGCCCGCTTCCGCAAGAATGTTAGAAACGAACATCGCACAGAAAGGCACGCCTGAAGAGGCGAAATAGGCTGAGTGGGTTTGCTGCGCGTACCAACGCCCATACTTAGAGCCTTCTAGGGCGTCATCCCAACGGCTATAGCCCACCTCATCGGCGGCATACCTTAGAACATCTGCTGCGGTGGTCACTGTGCAACACCTCCCACAAAATGGTCATAAACATTGTTAGCGGCCTGAATATGGATGTCGCTAACGTCAATGGGGACAACATTGTTAGGGCCGTCCCCGAACTCGGGCATACCCTGCATGGCCGCGATTTCGTCATCAATACTAGTCATACTAAACATTATACAACGCCCCTTGTCAGATGTTCCACGTAATGGAAGCGTAGTAATCGCCGGGCGGGAATTTACCGCCGCCACTACCTGCAACTACCTGTAGATTGTCGCGCACAACGCGCAACGAAAAGTTGCCGACCTTTTCAATGAACCCAACGGCGGTGCCATCTCCCTTAATCGAGATTAGGGGGTTAAGTTTCGCCACGGTCATTATTTGTCCACTGGAGAAACTTTGCTGCGAACCGGTCAAACGAAAGTCGGCGTGAATCATAGCGCCGTTACGTTCAACACGAACATAATATAAGGTCCAACCGCTTTGCACTGTCAGGCCGCCGTTAGGTAGCTTCTGTCGAACCCCACCCAAAACGATTGCGCGCCGGTTAACGATAGCGACGGCCACGCGGTCACCTTCAATAGCGGTGCCTAGAATCTCCACCCCATCGGACAACACGCCGCCGCCATCCAAGGTTACCGTTGCGGGCTCGACACTATCGAGCACACCCCATCGTAGTTGCATTGCCGCGTCAACTTTTGCGGACAATTCGGCTAGGGCTGCAACCAGAGTTGATAAATCTGTGGGCATTGTGATTACCTCAATTTCTTTTAGGGTCGTATCAACCAGCGCGGTTGGGTCTAGAGTGTATTTAATTTCCTGAATAGTGGCCTTAGCCCTGTGGCCTTGCGAGTCAAACAACACAACCTGGTTAGGGTCCAGGGCTAGGGGCGCGTTCTTAATGTCGATCTTGCCGACCGGCGCGGAAAGTTCTTGCAGCTTGCGTTGTGCTTTAGCAAACAGTGTGCCGGTGCTGTCTGCCTCGATCCCGGTTTCTGTGTGGGTGATCCAGCGTCCCCGCGACTGGTAGGAGTAGGGCGAGTCCGGGTTTTCGTTGCGGGCAATACCGGTGAGAACATGTTTATCTTCGTTATCACCGCCACCGCCCGCCGCGTTGCCAACAAGCACAACCTGGTTAGGGACACCAAGAATGTCTTGCTCACGTGTCCATTCTGCCGTATGGATACAGTTAGCGCCCTCAACGAACATCCACGAAATGCCGCGATCTTCCGGGAGAGCATAGGGGGTGATACAGAACGCGCCGGAACCATCCGTATAGAGGCCCCAATAGTTGATAGCGTCTAGTAGGTCGTTAATGATTTTAAGGTAGCTGGTTCCAGCGTCCCACACCATAGCGGAGCGCAAATACTTTTGTTTGTCGGTTGCGACAATGTTAGTTTCACCCTGCGCTTCAATCAGACTTTTAACCAGAGGTACAACCGCTGTGTTAGCCGGAACGCTGTAGGGGTATTGTGTGCATGACTCGCTCAAAATAGCGAGCTTGCCTAATAGCTCAACACTGATAGTGGTTTGTGCGTCTGTGTAGCTTCGCTTCGGGGAGGAATATAGGAACACGCCCAAAGGCCACGTATACCCGTTAACCGTAGCGTCAATGCGTACACGCTCACTAGCAAAGTTAATGCCCTGCCCAGTGTCGGCTATCTCAAGAGACGCGGACGCCCTTAACTGTGTGGTAGCAGACACAGACACGCTACCACTAAGCACTTCTTTCAGTTCGCCTATTTCGTGTTCGAGTCGGCTAAGCCGGGTAACCGTGTATCGGGTTACCCGGTGCCCAGCCCAATCAATACTGTTAATGTCCATGCGGGGCTTCAACCTCGGTTACATCAAAACTAATATTCCATGCGCCGTTAACGTCACGGGGTAAACTAATTTCGCCTAGAGACACCCACATTCGGCGCCCCATCGGGTCACGGTACAGCATAACCTGCGGGGTTAACGCTAGTTTCTCTAGGTCTATTAGGCTTTGGTATTCTTCGTCTCGCACGTCGGCGGTTACAGAGATTGACCGCTCATATTCACGGCCAGCAAACAGTACGCCTTTTTCCCGGCCTGCGAACCGTTGAACCTTACGGTCAACCAAGCCGGCTTTTAGTGTGTGTTTAGGTTCCCAAGGGAAAGGAACACCGGGGCTTGCGCCGTCTGATATCCAGATAGCTTGCGAGTCTGCGCTAACTACATAGTCAGTGTGGGCTGAAGAGGGTAGGTCACTTATTGCTTCTACCCGGTAGAGCGTATCCCCATTAGATAGGGCCGTGTAGTCTGTGTAGGTAGTGTCTAGTGGCACTAGGGCGGCGAGTACTTCCCAAGTGTTGCCGCCGTCACGGCTAGCCCATACAGTGTTTGTCACTGCCGCCACATTATCGGCGTTAGTGGGTTGCGGGTTACTAATGGTGAGGTTAACGCACCCGTTAGTTTCATCCCATTTGCCAGCGGCCACGGGCGCTAAAGGCATAGCGTACTCTACTTGGAACGCCGCCTCGGCTACGTTCGACCATAGCCCAGCACTAGACTTGGCGCGCAACGCCACACGCCAGCGACTACCATTCGGGAGTGGGGTTGCGAACTGTAGTTTAGCGTCAGCCGTTTCGCTGGTTTGAGTTTCAACCAGGTTCCCGTTAGTGTCATACAGTTTGCCTTCGGCGGCTACCTGTGTTGCGCCCGATGTTGTGATAAACCGCCATGTTAGGTTTAGGCGGGAAGTTTTCACTACCGGCGCACCCAATACGGCGAACCCTAGCAGCACGCTAGGTGGCGTGTCTACGTTAATGTTAGACACATCCGACCAAGGAGAGGCCCCAGGTTCTTCACCTGGTTTAAACAAGCCCCATGTGCGAACCTGCCACTCCCAGCGCCCCACGGCAAGTAAAGGCAACATGGTTGTTTGGGCGCTACTGACAGTGACGGTTTCCCAACTGGTGCCACCAATAGCCCTATAGCGTACTTCAGCTTTTTCTTGC
>ENA-OWND01000221-OWND01000221.1-metagenome-genome-assembly--contig:-NODE-221-length-40734-cov-13.283463_pt1 | contig 40734 bp, 25 predicted proteins | sample MGYA00245342_ERZ651119 | MGnify/ENA primary metagenome ERZ651119 (study PRJEB26857, sample SAMEA4031756) | metagenome | biome: human; feature: oral; material: saliva | place: Philippines | collected 2014... | reverse complement strand
TTTTTGTTGTAACACTATCTACAGCCAAAGGTGTGCCACTTAAAGCTAATTGCCGCCTTGAAGTGGCACAAGCGGTGAGCACAACAACCACAAAAGTCAGCATGAAAAAAGTACTCTTTCCTTTCATATCAACACACATTAAAGTCTGAATCATAGCCCGTTTACCTATTATTGTAGGCTTTTGCTGCTTTAAGATAAGGCTTATAAGCCGGCACATCGGGGTTTTCGACTACGCATTGCAAGGCATATTCCCTCACACTTTCACGATTGTTATAGTTGTCATCTTCAGGAATATACTTCCAACGTGCATGGATATCATCTAACATATCAAACCATCTATAAGGTTCAACAGATTGATTTTCGGGGTGAATCCAACGCTGAATCTTCTCCCATATCGTGGTACTTGGTGCATAAATACGTTCATAATCGGCTCTATAAGCCTCAACATCAATAGGACTTTCCACTCTTCCCTGGAGTGCATCTAATACATATTGCATGTCTTCGGGCTTGCGATAACGCGCTAAAGTGACTAAGGCTTCGATGTAATGGTCGTTTAAGAAGAGAGCTTTTACACGTTGATAATAGGCGCGATGTGGCGGCATTCGCCATAACAAATGCCTGAGATAATCTATATGTTTGGTATTAGAAGCAAACAAGATACAACTATCAATAGCCACAGAATCGGCTTTAGTCAGCCCATATTGTCGGCCTTCCTGCTGCAGGATTTCTATGCGAAGGTTAGCCAACGACTCCATATACGAATCACAACCATATAGTGCTGGCACTATGCTTTGGTTCTGTATATCTAACAAAGCAAGGTTTTTGGCAATGTCAGGACGCTTTTTCAAGAGTGCAATAAAGGCTGCATAACGCGCCATTGGCACGCTATCTGAGGCGGCTATCTGATAGAGTTCATCAACGGTAGCCACTTGTTCCAAGGTCTCGATAAACTTATCTTGATGTGTCAATCGCCCCTCATAGCCCACAGGACCCGGCGTATACGACCTGCCAATCCGCTGGATAATGCGCTCAACTTCTGGTCGAATAGATGTAGATTGACAGCCAACCAAAAGGCAAGTAAACGCAAAACACAAACCAAAGACTTTGATTCTCTTCATCTTAAAAACGCTTTTTCATCAATGATTCCACTAATCTTTTACGCCCAACTCATGCTTAGCTTCATTGCGAATATCCTCGTTTGTGCTCTTCAAGAGCTTTTTATAGAACTCCTCAGCTTGTTTCTTGTTGCCTGTTTCCTTAGAAAGCGTGGCAATATTAGCTACAACAATGTCATCATCGGGCGCCAATTGGTAGAGCTGAAGCAAGACTTTTAAAGCCTCTTGCTTCTCTCCTTTTACAGACAACAACGCCGCTTTATCGTTTAAAAAGTAAATGTTCTTGGGATAATTCTTTAGCACATGGTCAACAAAACTCATGTTAACATCATCTTCTTGCGCATCATAGAGCTGACGAAAATAGTCTTGCAGCGTTGAGAAGAAGAACTCTTCAGGAGCTGAAGGAGTAGACTTATCGTTTGTCCAAAGCCATTTTTGGTGATTAATCACCGAGCGATCGATCACTTGTTTCATCGTTTCAACAGCCTCTTTTGAATGGTTTTCAAGCAGCTGCACATGGATTTTACCAAACCAAAGGTCAAGTCTGTCGGGATGTTTTGCCAAGCCTTCAGCAAACTTTTGGTAGAGTTTGTGCATGGTTTTCGCATCATAGTACACCTGATCTGTAATAGATCCGGCCTTATTTCCGGTTGAATCTGTCAGCAAAAGTCCGTTATTTACCGCCGTATCTGCCGAGAGTTGCAACACTTCATGGCGTGCTTCCATCAACAAAAGATTGCACCAAGCAGCATAGATATCACCTGATTGTCCCGCTCTTTGTTCCCACTGGGGGATGAATTTGCGCAGTGCTGCCGTGTCTTTTTGCTTTAACAACGCTTGAAAATGTGCATAGTCTTTAGACTGTCCCCATGCCATGAGGCAACAAAGACATGTAAAACATAAAAGAATTGACTTTTTAAGCATATCCGAAATATTAAAAATTAACGTGACAAATATAAAGAAAAAAAATCAGAAAACAAGCAAATTATGTTGTGAAATATATGAATCCACACCGTAGGGGTTATGTATTTCCATATCATACACCATTAAATCAAGTTGTTGAATGAAATTAATTGTATCATGGAATGTGTGAATCAACGCTGTAAGCGTTGTACCTTTTACAGCCCAGGGTTGTCAAACGATAGTGCAGACTACCCTGGGAGTGTGCGTGTTGTGTGGGGAACAACGCTGTAAGTGTTGTACCTTTTTCAAGCGGGTTGACATTAAACATAGTACAACAGAAATGTTTCCACGCCGTAGGTGTTATGATTTCTTTGAGGACTCCATAGCAAATGACAAAATGATTTGATGCAAAGCGGCGTGTCATTAGACTTGTTTTGCGCGATAAAATGATGCAAATCAGCGCATGAAATGACTCAAATCATGAGACCTTTTATAGCTGACTGCAAATCAAGGAATTGGCAGGCACAAAAAGAAACGACAGCCCCCTTCTCATCAAGAGAAGCGAACTGTCGTGTGTTTCATAAAAAAAGACATATTCAATCGCACTTAACGGCGGACTGAAATCAAGCAAAACTGCCCATAATTCGTCACTCTAAACCCTCTACTTTGAGATTAGTGATGTGGCTGTTAAAGGCTCCTGTGCGCTGTAATGGGAAGACTAAGGTGCTGATATAATACATATCACCACGCTTTCCGAAGTTAATCTTGCGCACAGGTAAATCACTTACGAGGTGATTATTAACAAAGAGTGATGTCTTTTCCTTGTCACCAACAATGGATACACGTACTTTCTCACCAGGAAAGAACTGATAATCGAACGTGTTAAGATAGCCGTCACGCGAGAAACCGAGTTTCCCTGAAATAGGATCTGACAGATAAAAGCGGGTATCACCATAGTAGAAAAGCGTTGTTCCGCGTGCTTCTGAGCGTGCATCAATATCGAAACTCACGCGATAATGCCATCCGATTTGAGGACATTCCAAACGCGTTTCAGGAGAAACAACCTTCTGTTGATAGACAACTCCTGTGGGATAGTGTCCTGCATAGTTCATTCCTGGGGCCTCACTCAACGCCTTTCCGCGACTGACAAAAGTTGCATAATCGAATGAAGGCTTTGCCCCTGTCCACATCTTTGTAGCTAAAGTCTTCATGGCGGGTAACACACGATAGTGCACATCCTTATCACTTATGCCGTTACCCTCTATATCATTCCACACCGCGAAAGCCCCTCCTTTAATTTGTTTGTGGCGTTCTGGGAACTGCATCCCATTGATATTCGCCGGAGTCCAAGTGTTATAGAGTCGCTTTGTGTCAAGATAGTCGTAGTAATAACCAGCTTTTGGCACGATATATACTTGTCCATCAGGAATACTTATGAGGTCATAGCCGAGCTTAATCATTTCATCTGGCTTTGAATAATCATTCGACCAAGCATACATTAGCACGTCTTTCACCTTGATAGGTGTCGTACCTTTAGCGTGTGTTTGCTGTCCCCATATCACCGCTTTTCTATGATATTTCTCCACCAAACGAATGTAATGGTCGGTGAAAGCGCGGAACTTCTCAACGACTTTCTGGTCTTTATTGGAGTATTCATCCGTGCCAACATGAACATATTTGCCACGAAAGACGGGATTTTCTCCTTGCAAATATTCCGTAAACAACGAGTCACAAAAGGCTTGTGTCTGTGGATTCATGAGATCAAGATGGTCGGGTGGATAGTCCTTACTGGCCAAATTAGGACGAAACCGCGTTAAAGCGAGGCAGTGAGCAGGTACATCTATCTCGGGGATTACCTCTATTCCAAGACTATCAGCAAGCTGTTGTAACGCGATGAAATCATGCTTTGTATAATGCCCATCGCGTGCCGTTAGTCCGGGAAACCATTCACTTTCCAAGCGGAAAGCAGCCGGAGTGCGGCTCCAATCGTTGTTATAGAACCACTGAAATGCATTGTCATTCAGATGAATATGAAAGACATTCATCTTATAATAGGCTAACATCTTGACATACTGACGTAGCATTGACATTGGAAAATACTTGCGACCACAGTCCAACATGACACCACGGAAGGGATAATCAGGCGTATCTCGGATTTCTCCTCGTGGCAAAGCATGGGACGGATGCTGTTCAAGCAGCTGCAACAAGGTGCGTGTTGCCCAATAAAGTCCTTTGCGATGGTTGGCCGAAAGAATAGGAGTGTCGTGTATAGACATCGTATATCCTTCTTCGCCTAAAGCCTTTTCAGCCTTTAATCTCAATACAATGTCACCTTTACGTGCCTTATCCTGTACAAGCATTAGTTGCTTTCCAAAGAGTTGTTGATAATCATCGGCCAACTGTTGTGCCACTTTCTTTTCTTCTAATCCCTTATAGATGATGCGGCCAGAAAGGGCAATTGAGCCATCAAGTCCTTTCCATTCTTTCACCTCGGGGATAGTAAACGGCTTTTCATTGATAGCAAATGACGACACGCATAGCGACAAAGCTATGGACAATAACAATAAAATTCTTTTATTCATCAATAGGTAATATTTTGTGGGTTATAGATTCTCATTGTGTAGAATGGCATTAAACAGCATTTATACTATAACGTTCCGATTGAGAAAATATTCTCAACCGGAACGATTTTTAATTCAAAATGGGTCCTGATATTACTTTAACTTCAATAACGTTGAATAGTTATAATAAGATGTTTCAGAGGTTTTTGCGGCCACACGAACAAATACTGAGTTACGGGTATCAATGCCTTCGAGCACGCAATGATGCTTTTGACCAAGCGGTTGGTCTGTAGTGCTAATCTCAACGCGCTTGTTTGACGTCGTAACGCTTAGTCCGATGGTATTTCCACAGAGTAATATTACCGAGCCAACTGTTCCTGTCGACTTACTGCTTTGATGCACCTCGTAGTCAATCTCAAGCTTGTTGCCCGACAATTTGGCTGAAGCGGTGATACGAAGATTGGGTTCTATCATCACCTTTACATTCGAACAAGGAATACTTACGTCCTGAACGGTCGCCGTAGAAGTTACAAACGGGCCTTGAACAGAAAGCTTATATTTCCCTGGAAATACGCGAGTGTTCTCAAAAGAGCCATCAGGTTTACACCAAAAGTTAATGGGTTGATAGTATCCTTCCTGTACAATCTGAACACGAGCACCATTGGGTGACTGCGCAGGAATTAGCTCATGGGTCTCAATATCATAGATTCCACCCGATATAGTGCCTGTAGGCTCGTCGTAATTATCAATATTACAACTTGTCATGAAAGCCAAACAAGCGATAAAAAGCATACTTATTTTCTTCATTTTCAATTCAATTTTAGTAACCAGGATTCTGTTTTATGTTCTCATTTGTAGAGATAGCATCATCTGGAATGCGTTCATAATAGAGTTTAGGTAAGAAGGTTCGTGTATTCTTTGGAGCGTCTTCAACTTTAAAAATGTATTTCATCTGTGACACATCTTTACCATTTTCCCACACAAGATAAGGGTTCAGTGCCTTGAATTGCTTAGCATTGAGCAGCTGATCAGCAATATGCCAGCGGCGGATATCCCACCAACGGTGATTTTCAAAGGCCAATTCCATCTTGCGTTCGTGGCGAACTTGGTCACGATTAATACTTGTTCTCGGAGCAATTCCTGCTCGATTGCGAATTGCATTGATTGCAGTGAGGGCATTAGTATTGTCACCTAACTCCACACATGCCTCTGCATAATTGAGTAATACTTCTGCAAACCTGAACACCATCCAATTGACATCGCCCTTACCATAGTCCACTTGTTTATTCGGATTCATAAACTTCTTGATGTAGAACCCGGTCTTTGTAACATCCGTTGAAGTCAAAGTACCATCTTTTGCGGCTATCGTTGTATTGCTATTCTCGTATTTATCGGTGAGAGAACTTGCCATAACGATAGACCCATCGGGTTTAATGATGCCCTTACGAACCTCAACTCTGTCGCCTTGCCAAGGGCAGAAAGGATATAAAACAGAACCAAGTAAGCGCGGATCTTTATCTTTGAACAAGTCGGTTGGATTGTCATAACGAATTGGATTGCCTGAAGCATCGTTCACTTTCAATGTTCCTTCGCTTCCATCTACATATTCATACTCAGCAACAAAGTCTTCAGTTGGATTGGTAACACAGCCATAATCGAGTTTAAAACTTTGCGGAGCATTAAAATAATCAAATGTACCTCCCTTGTCTGTTGTATCGAAAGCCTTCGTAAAAATTTGTTCTACATTCGCAGAACTCTTATCTAAGAAAAGGTATTGGAAGTTCTCTGCCTTATCAGGCTTAGCCGAATAAAGGGCAAACTTACCTGAATTGATAATCTTTTCTGCAGCAGCTTTTGCAGCTTTCCAGTAGTCATCAGCCTTTGATGCAGGGATTCCTATAAGCTCATCTAATTGTACATTGCCATACTTTGCTTCGCTGGCAGCATATAACATGGCACGACATTCGAGCGCATAGGCGGCATAACGCGTTGCACGATACTGCTCGTCAGCACGTCGAGACTCGGGAAGTAATGCTTCAATAGCCTGACATTCGCTCTTGATAAAGTCGTAAACTTCATACTCTTTGTTTCTGGGCAGGCATAAAGTCTTAACATCCCCGTTCTTAAACTCTTGGGCTTCCTTCACTAACGGGACACCTCCATAACGCTTAACCATAGCAAAATAGTCCATTGCTCGACAGAAACGAGCCTCTGCTTCATACACTTTTCGCTGCTCAGCAGATAGTACTTCAGCACTATTTACTTTCGAAAGAAACGTGTTTATATTCCTTATTTGCTGATAACCCCACCATCCGAAGATGCCTTCTGGTATCAACTGCTGGTTCGCTCCACCCCAAGTATAAGATCGTACGGCTTCATCTGTGAACTCAGAAAGGTATTGTCCTTCACTAACTAATTGATATTCCAAGTCCTCTACTTGCATTTCATCGTATAACTTACCTACATACGCGTCAATAGCATCCTTACTTCTCCAAACATCTGGGTCAGTTAACAAGTTCGTTGGAGTCGTATCAAGAATATTATTGCATGATATGGTGAGTGAAACGATACATATTAAACCGATATATGATTTAAGTAATTTCATGATTCAATAGATATATAAATGTGAATACTATAACCTAACATTAAATCCGAATGAGATCATCTTCTGTTGTGGATAATATCTACCAGGTCCTCCCTTAGCTTCGGGGTCGAGAAGTTCCATACCTGTGAACGTGAGAAGATTGTAACCAGACAGAAATACGCGTAAATATTCCAAACCAATATGTTGTAACCATACCTTGGGAAGGGAATAACCAATTTGCAATTCCTTTAGACGTAGGTAGCTTGCATTCTGTAACCAGAACGTCGAAACCTTGTGACTGTTCTGCTTTCCGCTTGCATACGTCGAAGGATATTTACCAGGAATCCATGGAGTTGAAGTGTCGTATATGTCTTCATGATGCCAACGATCCATGAAAGCAACAGGAGTATTCGAGCCATTATAAAGCGGATTAGCCATATCATTGGTTAGATAAGCATTAAAATTACCTGCACCTTGGAAGAACACCGATAAGTCTATACCCTTCCATTGGGCTGTAAACGTAAGACCATACATAATTTCTGGGGTCGTACCTCGACCGATTGGATGAATATCATTGGCATCAATCACGCCGTCATTATTATAATCTTCATACTTAATATCACCCGGCATGAGCGTCAAGTTCCCATTTCCATCTTGTATTGGAGAGTTAGCTATCTCCAGTTCTGACTGGAATTGTCCAAGAGCTTTATAGCCCCACCATATATTTTTGTTACGATTGTTGGTGTTATTCCTCCAATTATCGTTGTCGTTTAGAGATGCATTGCGTTCTACATGACCATATTTAGCACGAGAGAATGAAACATTTCCCGTAATATCATATGAGAGTTTACCTATCTTATTGTGGTGCGTTAACTGGAGTTCAAAGCCTCGATTGCTATCCGAATTTAGGTTTTCTTGTGGCAAAATAGCTCCAAAAGTTGTCGGTAAAGAGGCTGCTCGAGTTGCAAGTAGACCATCACGATGACGATAGAACAATTCCAACGTACCGGAAAGTTTACCTTGCCAGAGATCAAAATCAAGTCCAAGATTGTATATATCAGATGTATACCAAGTGATATCTCTATTTGCCAACCCCTTAGGAACAAGCGTTTTAATCACATCACTGCCTAAAATATACGTGCTACTTGGATAAGTATATCCTTCAAGGAATTGGTAACCTTCCACAGATTCATCATCACCCAGCCGGCCCCAAGAGGCACGTAGTTTCAAATTGTCTAACACTTTATGGAATCTTTTCATGAAAGTTTCTTCACTAATACGCCAACCTGCCGACACAGAAGGGAAGAAACCCCAGCGCTTTGACTTATCAAACTTAGATGAACCATCATAACGGAAGCTGAATTCCATTAGATATCGTCCCGCATAATCATAGTCCACACGTCCTACATAGCCTATACGTCCACTACGAGAACTGGTTCCTCCGTTGTTCTTATTCTTGTCGTTACCATTATTAAGCTCTGGAATGGCATCAATAGCAAACTCTCTATAGCCCTCCAAATTAGTGTACTTAGACCGTGTTGTCTCTGACAAGAGCAAACCTTTCACATGATGTAGTTTTGCAAAAGTATTCTCATAACTTAATGAAGTCTGTAACATATACGTCTCATCATTCCATACTGACCGCTTAAGATTAGAGGGATTGAATCCTGTAAAGACAATATTGTAATGGTCGGTAGCCTCATCGTAGCTATAATAATGATACTTTTTTTGGAACAAATCATTAAAATCATCGATGTTACGATAATAGAACAAGCCCTTCAAAGATAATCCTTTAATCTTTGGAAAATTATAGTTTAGCGAGGCTGTTCCTTCAAAACGTTTATTACGTGACTTCTCATAACCCATCATATTGGGGTCGGTTACGGCCTTAGCATTACGTGCTGAGATATTGGTTACAGCGTAATAGTTTGGATTATGATTAGCATAGACGTGCGAAGTAGGGAATGTTTGCTGAATAGAAGCCATCACATAGAAAGGATTCCAGGGTGAAGAGTTGCGCTGCCCCTTTTGTCCTGACAATGACATTGAAGCCGACAAAGCATCTGTTATCTGAATATCCATATTCGAACGGAAATTGAAACGTTGATAGTTTGAACTGTTTGAACGCCACATTCCCCCTTCATTGAGATAACCAAGTGATGCAAAATAGCGCGCCTTTTCTGATCCTCCGCGTACATTTAGATTGTATTGCTGTTGTGGCGCCCATGGTCTTACAACCTCATTATACCAATCTGTGTTTTCAAAACCTTCTCCACCAGCACGCCATTTCTCTAAATTCTCACGGCCATAGGTGGGTTGTTTTCCACGATTTACAAGGTCTTCATCGGTTAGTTCCACAAATTGTGCAGCGCTACAAAGCTTTGGATAGATGGTTGGACGCTGCCAACTGAACGTTGTATTGAATTCAATCTTCGTTGCTTGTACCCCACCTCGCTTTGTCGTTATTAACACTACACCATTCGCTGCACGTATTCCATAGACCGCAGCTGAGGCATCTTTCAAGATGGTTACACTTTCTATTTCATTCGGATCAATTTGATCAAAGCTGCTTGGAACGCCATCTACGACCACAAGTGCAGTGCCATAACCACGTATATCAATATCACTGCCATCCTTACCTGGCTCTCCTGACCGCTGAACGACACGCAATCCAGCGAGCTTTCCGCCTATAGAATTCGTGAGATTTGCCATCGGCGAACGGGCAATATCCTTGCCTGTTACCGATGAAATAGAACCCGTCACGTCTACTTTCTTTTGACTTCCGTAACCCACTACTACGACATCATTCAGTAATTGAGTGTTAGGTTTGAGCTTGATTTCCATGTTTTGAGTGGCCCGAAGCTTATAATCTGCATACCCAACATAGCTGATTGTGAGTTCAGTTCCTAAGGGAACATCGAATGAAAACTTACCATTCACATCGGTAACTGTACCAAAATTGGTCGCCTTATCCACAACAGAAGCACCAATAACAGGCTCTCCTTGTTCATCAAAGACCGTTCCATTCACCCGTTGTTTTTTATCACTCACCTTCTGATTACGTTCAACTGATGAGCCGATTTGCTTCGAAGTAGCGCCATTGAGCGTCGACTCTACTCCACTTCCCTTTGCTACTACTCCTGTAGAGAGTGCAAGAAAGGTTGCGAGAAGAAACTTTTTAGTTAATGTTCTCATGTTAATATGCATTAGTTAGAAATGATTTTATCTAATATAAACTCTGTCGTCATCAAACATTGCTCATCTTTACGAGGCCTCTTTTGTTCTAATCTTCATCACACTCTTCATCTCCTTTACGCCTCAAATGAAGACAACGCTCTCCATAGCTATAAGGTATAGCTGCTCTTTCTCTGTTCAAATGCAACCTCAATAAAGTCAGCCTATAACTTCATCTGCCCCACAAGTTACCGCTATCTAACTTGCTTCTTCTATCCGCCTAAGCGAGAACGTTGCATTCTCCATAGGTAATAACGATGAAAGTCATAAGTTTCAGTCATCGTATTAGATTGAACTTAGCCATACTTCCGGTTTACACATGCAGCTTCTTTTTAGAATAATAGAGTTTCTTTTCCATTCTTTGGGGTAGTAAAAAGGTTGAAAAATTTAAATGAGGAACCTCAAAAAAGAAGTCAACTACATTCTCCTTCTTCAACCATCTCATAGTATGTAGCCGTCAAAAGGCTATCCGCTGAGTCAATAAACCAATAGTTTTGAGGATAAAATCCTTAGTGCTTTCTTGATATGATACTTCACTGTATTGACCGAAATCCCTAATTCTGCAGCTATTTCTATATACTTTTTCCCTTCATTACGACTCAATTCAAACACTTGCCGACATTCTTTGGGCAGGCCGTCAATGGCTTTTTGCGTCACATTTTTCATCTCTTCTTCTAACAACCAGCCTAAAGGATGCGAAGAATCGGATAGTGAATGATAAACATTAAACATCGAATCATCCATACTATGCGTGAGTTTCTCTTCACGAAAACCACGAGAACGCCTCACTCTCTCACTGTTATTTCTCACTGAACAAAATAGATAGGCCTGCAAAGACTCTACTTGTAACTCTTCTCTATGATGCCAAAGATAAAAGAAAAGGTCATCAACAATCTCCTCGGCCAATTCACTACTGCGCGTGATTGTCATCGCTTGTTTACACAAAACAACATAATAGGTCTTATACAAACGCTCAAATGCGGCTGTGTTTCCATTCTTAAGAAGAAGAATATTATCTTTTTCCACGGTGTTTTCTATATCGATTTATAAAAGGTTTACTTCACACTCTCTGTCCACAAAAATAGTAAATTTATTAAAACATCAATGCTTTTATGCCACTTTTTTTTGGATTTTTTTTACCTACTTGCATGGAAACAGCACGTCAACGGCAAAAAGAAACGACCTCAAAAGATGGCTTCTGCACAAAGATTCTTATCATAATATTCGTTAAAATGAATGTAGAGCTCAAAAAATATATATACATTTACAACACGAAATCCTTTATACCTAACGATAGATACATCATGAAGACTTTATCTTCAATAGCACTTACCCAGGTGGTTTGGCTCAGTGCAGTACCTGCTTTGGCACACAAAACACACAAACCCAACATCGTTTACATCATGTGTGACGACATGGGATACGGCGATTTGGCCTGTTATGGGCAACGATATATATTGACTCCCAACATCGATCGACTTGCTTCAGACGGCATGCGCTTCACTCAAGCCTATGCCGGAGCACCCGTCAGCGCACCATCACGCGCTTGTTTCATGACGGGACAACATTCGGGGCACACCGAAGTACGTGGAAACAAAGAATATTGGAGCGCAAAGAACACTGTACTTTATGGCAATAACCGAGATTTTGCCATTGTAGGCCAGCATCCTTATGACCCTAATCACGTTATCATTCCCGAAATTTTGAAGGCTAATGGCTATCAAACGGGGATGTTTGGTAAATGGGCTGGCGGCTACGAAGGTTCTGAATCAACTCCCGACAAACGTGGTATTGACGAATTCTTTGGCTATATTTGCCAGTTCCAAGCCCATCTTTACTATCCTAATTTCCTTAATTCCTACAGCCAATCTCTGGGAGATAAGGCCGTGAAGCGTGTCGTCTTAGAAGACAATATCGCTTATCCGATGTTTGGAGACGATTATTCCAAGCGCCAATCTTACTCTGCTGATCTCATTCATCAGCACGCTTTACAATGGCTTAAGAAGCAAACGGCCGACAAACCCTTTCTCGGCATCTTCACATATACGTTGCCTCATGCCGAACTTGCACAGCCCAACGACTCTCTTTTGGCTTTCTACAAACGACGATTCTTTACAGATAAGACCTGGGGAGGCCAGGAAGCATCTCGTTATAACGCTGTAGTGCACACGCATGCACAGTTTGCTGCCATGATCACGCGACTCGATGCATACGTTGGAGAGATTGTAAACGTGTTGAAACAAAAGGGACTTGACGACAACACTATCGTCATTTTTACGAGTGATAATGGCCCACATGAAGAGGGAGGAGCAGACCCTTCATTCTTTAATCGCGATGGAAAGTTGCGGGGAATCAAGCGACAATGTTTCGAAGGAGGAATCAGAATACCATTCATTGTCTATTGGAAGGGCCACATAGAAGCAGGTAAAGTGAACACCACTCCATTCGCTTTCTACGACCTTATGCCTACATTCTGCGACCTTGCTGGCGTGAAAAACTATGCAAAACGCTATCGAAACAAACGCTCAAAAGACGATTATTTTGATGGCATCTCTATTGTTCCAACGCTCCTTGGCCATGAGAATGCACAGCAACACCACCCATATCTCTATTGGGAATTTGCCGAAACAAACCAGATTGCAGTGCGAATGGGCGACTGGAAACTTGTGGTTATCAAGGGTGTTCCGCATCTTTTCAACCTCGCAAATGATTTACATGAAGACCACGATGTGGCTGCCTTACACCCTGAAGTGGTTCAAAAGATGATTGATATCATTTATAAAGAGCATGTAGACAGTAAGTTATTCCCTATCACCCTGCCTCAAAAACAAAGCTCATAAGGCTGCACTAAGTTCATGAACTGCGTTGACTAACGAGGCTTGAAAACGCAAAAGGAAGGGTCGATTAAGGCATGAAACATCTTAACAAAACACTTCTGTCCGTGCGAACAAAGACAACTCTGCTTCAAATAAGCGCCGTTTTTTGATGTTTTATAACACGCTATGAATCAACATATTATAAGAAACATCTTATGATTCCATTTATTTTCTGCTGTAAAATGACGCATTTCACGATATGATTTCAGGCATTTTATTGGGTAAATTGCATCATTTCGGAAGCTGTTTTGACAAAGATTGCTGTTCTATCTCACTCATTTTAGCACCTATTATAGGTTTAGAGAGACAAAAAACAATGCTATTTTGCCATTTATTCCCATTGTTTTGAGGTTTTATTTTCCTATTTCTCCCAAAATAAAGTAGGTTTTTATAAGATATTTTTTGACAGCTTACGCCACATACATCAAACGACTTTCGCTCACAAAAACCTATGGATTGAACCATCAACATACAGACTTTAAAACGCCATCAACATGCAAGCAAAGTATTGTTTGACGAGAACAATGAGCGTTAAGAATTGTTTTCACGGATTAATATTTAATAAATCACGTTATATGTCCCAGAAAAGAGTTATCTTTGTTTACTGATTCTATGCGATAAAACTCACAGAACTAAAAACGAGAAAACAATTATATAATGAGAAACTTAAATGAGATTTTGCCTTGGGAAGACCGCCCTCAAGACTGCAAAGATGTGATGTGGAGGTATAGTCAGAACCCCATCATCAACCGATATGACATTCCTTGTTCGAACAGTATATTCAATAGTGCTGTCGTTCCGTTTGAAAACGGCTTTGCAGGAGTGTTCCGTTGTGACAACAAAGCTGTGCAAATGAACATTTTTGCAGGCTTCAGTGATGATGGAATCCATTGGAAAATCAACGAAGATCCTATCGTTTTTGAAGCTGGAAACACTGACATGATTGAGTCAGAATATAAATATGACCCGCGAGTAACATGGATTGAGGACCGTTATTGGATTACTTGGTGCAATGGTTACCATGGACCTACGATAGGAATTGGCTATACTTTCGACTTCAAGACCTTCTATCAGTGTGAGAATGCCTTTCTTCCATTCAATCGAAATGGTGTGCTTTTCCCTGAGAAAATCAATGGAAAGTATGCCCTTTTGAGCCGCCCCAGCGACAATGGACACACACCTTTCGGCGACATCTACCTCAGTTTCAGTCCTGATATGAAGTATTGGGGTGAGCATCGCTGCGTGATGTCACCAACTCCTTTCCCTCAAAGTGCATGGCAATGTACAAAGATTGGTGCCGGTCCTGTACCCTTCTTAGTCGATGAAGGCTGGCTATTGTTCTACCATGGGGTTATTAACACCTGCAACGGATACCGCTATTCAATGGGTGCTGCCATATTAGACAGAGAACAACCAGATAAAGTTCTCTACCGTACTCAACCTTATTTATTAGCTCCAAACGCACCTTATGAGTTGCGAGGTGACGTTCCTAACGTTGTATTTCCATGTGCAGCACTCCATGATGACAAGCGTGTGGCCGTATATTATGGTGCAGCCGATACTGTGGTTGGACTGGCATTTGGCTATATTCGAGAAATCGTTGACTACATAAAACAGAACAATATCAAAGCTTAAAGGCTGAGAACAAAACAAGTTCTGTTTGGTTTTCAACAGCAAACAAGGGGAATACATGGCTTAAACAGTAGCCCATGATGAGCAACTTTGAATGTAAAAGTTATGTATTCCCTAATTTGATTACACTACGAAATAAACACATTGCATCATTGTTGATGATGAACGATCGGGCAATTTGTATGCACGAATCATGCGAGCAATACTTTTTTGCAACTGAAAAGCATACAGCTTTCAGCTACTAACCAATTTCATTATGAAGAGAAACCTCATCCTTGCCTTGTGTATGGCATGCAGTTTGGGCACCATGAAGGCTGCTCAGACCCAGAAAGTTGAACCTGTTGACTTGGTAAACACCTTCATTGGAACGTCTAATTTCGGCACAACCAACCCCGGAGCGATATGCCCCAATGGTCTGATGTCAGTCGTTCCGTTTAATGTTATGGGTTCCAACGAGAATAAATATGATAAAGATTCACGCTGGTGGTCAACCCCTTATGAATATCATAACATATTCTTTACAGGCTATTCTCATGTCAATTTGAGTGGTGTTGGCTGTCCCGATATGGGCTCATTACTATTGATGCCCACGACCGGAAAGCTCAATGTAGACTTCCACGACTATGGAAGTAGGTATAAAGATGAAGTAGCTCGCCCTGGATATTACAGCAATTTTCTTTTGAAACACGGCGTAAAGACAGAGGTTACAGCCACACTTCGCACCGCTTGTGAACGCTTTACGTTCCCTAAAGGAGAGTCACACATCTTATTAAACTTAGGAGAAGGGCTCACGAAAGAATCGGGAGCAATGGTTAAACAGGTTAGTCCGACGGAATATGAAGGCTTTAAACTGCAAGGCGCCTTTTGCTATTATGCGCAAGCAGTGTTTCCAATCTATTTCGTAATGCGTGTAAATAAGGTGCCAGAAAGTATGGGTTACTGGAAGAAACAACGCGAAAGGCCAGACAATCAGGCTGAATGGTTTCCCGATAGAGGCACATTTAAGCTCTACACGGCTTATCAAAAAGAGATTGCAGGCGATGATATTGGCGTATACTTAAACTTTAACACGAAAGAGAATGAAGTCGTTGAAGTGCAGATTGGCGTATCTTTTGTGAGCATAGCCAATGCTCGTGAGAACCTGAATGCAGAACAAAAAGGAAAGGATTTCAATGCCATTGCACAAGAAGCACGCCAGAAATGGAACACCGATCTTAAGCAAATAGAAGTTGAAGGGGGTACAAAAGACGAGCAAACAATATTCTATACGGCGCTCTATCATACGCTTATACACCCTAATATCCTTCAAGATGTCAACGGAGATTACCCTGCTATGGAGAGCAATAAGGTCTTAAAGCAACACGAAGGCAATCGATATACAGTATTTTCGCTATGGGATACCTACCGAAACTTACATCAACTGATGACCCTTCTCTATCCTAACAGGCAACGAGATATGGTTAAAACTATGATTAGTATGTACGATGAATGCGGTTGGTTGCCTAAATGGGAGTTGTATGGACGTGAGACTTACACAATGGAAGGAGACCCTTCGATTCCTGTTATCGTTGATTGCTGGTTGAAAGGACTACGGGGTTATGACATCAACAAAGCCTATACAGCAATGAAAAAGGGTGCAACTACTGACGAAAAGCATAACCCTTTGCGCCCAGATAACAATGAATACATGGAGAAAGGATACATTTCACTGCGTGATTCATTTGATAATTCAGTGTCACATGCCTTAGAATATTATGTTGCTGATAACGCTTTGTCTCGCCTTGCCAAGGCTTTGGGCCATAAAGAAGATGCAAAACTCTTCTATAAAAGGTCGTTAGGATACCGCAACTACTTTAGTAAAGAGTTCAATATGCTACGACCTATCACACCGAATGGTAAGTTTTACAAGCCGTTTAATCCGCTTCAAGGAGCCAATTGGGAACCTTCTCCGGGCTTCCATGAGGGAAATGCCTGGAACTATACGTTCTATGTACCTCATGATATCTATGGATTGGCAAAGTTGATGGGTGGAAAAGAGCGCTTCATTAGCCAGCTTCAATCGGTTTTTGACCGTGGAAACTATGACCCAACCAACGAACCTAACATCGCATATCCTTATATTTTCTCTTACTTTAAGGGTGAAGAGTGGCGCACACAAGTATTGACTCACAAGCTGCTTAAAGCCTACTTTAAGAACAATCCCGAAGGACTTCCGGGCAATGATGACACAGGTACCATGTCAGCTTGGGCCATTTTTAGCATGATTGGCTTTTATCCTGATTGCCCGGGAGAGCCAGCTTACACCCTCACTTCACCTGTATTTGACAAGATTACGCTGCATCTTGATCCCAAACAATGGGGAAAAGACAAGCTCGTTATTGAGACTAAGCGAAACAATCCCAATGCCGTTCGCATTGAAAAGATGGAAGTTGATGGCAAACCTTGGCACAACTATCGCATCAGTCACAGTGACTTGGTGAAGGCAGGTGTATTGAAATTCACATTAAAATAAATGTTTTTGTCGTGGCATTCGAATCAAAGAATGCCACACATTGTTACCCTTGATGAAATGAAAAAAATCACAATCCTTGGTATTACCGCTCTATTGACAGCATGTTTCAGCTTGGGCGGTCATGCACAAAACCTCATTCCAAAGCCTCAAAGCATCGTAAAAACTGAAGGAACACTGGCAATCAGTCAGTTGAAAGGCGTCATGTCAAACCTCAACGAAAAAGAGTTTGCACCACTAAAAGCCTTTATTCCTCAAACGAAAAACCTCAAATTAAATTCTAAAAGACTACGTTCTGCGCACAAAGATGCAGGAGGTTACCTTCAACTTATATGCACAGGAAACGCCCAACAGGCACGTTTAGCCTCAGACAGTGTAAGACTTCAAGGCTATACGCTTAAGGTTTCACGTCATGGAGTCACCATAAAAGCGCCAACATCTATGGGACTTTTCTATGGACTTCAAACGCTTCGACAACTTGAAGACCATGGAAAGCTGCCCTATGTAGATATTACCGACCAGCCAAAATACGCTTACCGAGGTATTATGATCGATTGTTCTCGCCACTTCTTCCCTATAGATGTGCTCAAAAAACAAATCGATGCAATGGCTTATTACAAGTTCGATCGCTTCCATTGGCACTTAGTTGATGGCGGAGGATGGCGCTTAGAAAGTAAGAAATACCCTCGATTGACCTCCGAAACTGCCTATAGAACGCAGGAGGATTGGCAGAAATGGTGGAACGAAGGCGACCGAAAGTTCTGCCATAAAGATACTCCCGGTGCTTACGGAGGATATTATACACAAGACGAAGTGCGTGATTTGGTGGCCTATGCTGCTGCCCGTCACATCACAGTTATTCCCGAAATAGAGATGCCTGGGCATAGTAATGAAGTGTTATGGGCCTATCCTGAGCTGGCATGTGAAGGCAAAGTGCATGGTCAGTCCGACCTTTGTGTGGGCAAAGATAGCACATATCGTTTCTTAGAAGATGTGCTTACAGAGGTTATGTCGCTATTCCCTTCAACATATATCCATATCGGTGGCGACGAAGCCGAACGCAAAACCTGGACTACTTGCCCTGATTGTAAACGTGAAATGCAAGCTAACGGGCTCAAGACAACAGCCGAACTACAAGGTCATTTCACAGAGAAGATAGAGCAATTCCTTAATCGTCATGGCCGAAAACTCATGGGATGGGACGAAATTATGGAAGGAAAGCTCGCACCAAATGCTGCTGTCATGTCGTGGAGAGGATTCAAAGCAGGTCTCGAAGCCGCACAAAAGGGACACCCTGTTGTAATGACTCCCGGCGCCTTTTGTTATCTTGACCACTATCAAGACGCACCTATGACACAGCCACGGGCACAAGGTGGCTACGTAACGCTTGAGAAAACATACAGTTATGAGCCTCTTCCCGACAGCTGTAAAACACCAGAAACTGAGGCAAACATAGAGGGATTGCAAGGTAACGCATGGACAGAATACATCCCAACTGCCGAACATCTCGAATACATGATTTATCCCCGAGCACTTGCTTTGGCTGAGATTGGATGGACAAGTGGACCAAAGGACTATGCCAACTTCCGCAAACGGGCTCTCCATGCCATTGACTTCTTGAAACAAAAAGGCTATCATCCCTTCGACTTGGCACATGAAAAAGGGGACAGAGAAGAGTTCCGTTCGGGCATGAATCATGAGGCCTTGCATAAGAAAGTGACTTACTTGAGCCACTATGCACCCCAATATCGTGCCGAAGGAGATAACACTTTGACGAATGGTATCGGTGGAAACTGGGGATACACTGAAGGCAAATGGCAAGGCTTTATAGACCCAAAGGGCGTGGATGTCATTATAGATATGGAGAAGATTACAGACATAAAGGACGTCCAAATCAATTTTATGCAACAGCCAGCAAGCGTGATTTATACCCCTTCTTCAGTAGAAATTGAGGTATCGAATGACGGGAAAAACTTCACCAAAGTTGACAAAACACGTTGTGATATCCAACCAACAGGAGGCTATCTCATCTATCCTTATCACTGGAAAGGACAGGCTAAGGGCCGCTATGTGCATATAAAGGCTGAACTTCATGAACCAGATAGCTGGCTATTCATTGATGAAATCATGATTAATAGAAAATAAATTATAAATGAAAAAACTTCTCTTTGCATTGCTCTTGCTCTGCAGTTTCCATGCAAAAGCAGCCGACACCTTATTTATTAAGCAACCACAGGTGCCCATATTAATAGAGCGTCATGACAACATTCTATTGTTAATGCGACTCGATGCCACTGAAACAAAGCGATTAGACGACATCGAACTATGCTTCGATGATACGCTTCCGCTTCAATATGTGAAAGCCGTTAAGTTATATTATGGTGGAACTGAGGCTCAACAATACAGCAAACAGAAACGTTTTGCGCCTGTAGATTATATCACAAACTTTACTCCCGGCAAGACCTTGCAAGCCATTCCGTCTTATGTTGTGCTGAAAAGTAAACTTCAACCCACCACACATCGCTTCACCTTACAAGCCCAACAATCCCTCTTTCCGGGTGTAAACTACTTCTGGGTTAGTATCGAAATGCAACCCAATGTGCCTATAAAAGCAAGGTTGAATGCCATGATTTCACAGGCTAAAGCAGATGGAAAGACACTGCCGATTGTCAACACTTCGGCTTCGGATATGAATCGAAGAATGGGCATAGGGGTTAGACATGCCGGCGACGATAACGTCTCTGCATATCGCATTCCAGGTTTAGTGACAACCAACAAAGGTACACTTCTCGGCGTATATGATGCGAGATATAACAGCAGTGTCGACCTACAAGAGCACATAGATGTAGGTCTTAGTCGCAGCACTGACGGCGGAACAACGTGGGAAGCCATGCGATTGCCGTTGGCTTTTGGGCAGACTGGCGGTCTGCCTGCAGCCCAAAATGGCGTCGGAGACCCTGCAATCCTTGTGGATAATACCAATAACAACATTTGGATTGTAGCCGCTTGGGCTCATGGAATGGGTAATCAGAGGGCGTGGGTAAGCTCACAACCCGGCATGGATAGCACCAAAACAGCCCAATTAGTCATGACAAAGAGCACCGACGATGGACGCACTTGGTCGGCTCCAATCAATCTAACGGCAAAATTGAAACAGCCAGAATGGTTCTTCTTCTTCCAAGGACCGGGCCGCGGAATCACTTGTAAAGACGGCACACTTGTATTTGCCATGCAGTTCATTGATAAGAATCGAGTGCCTCATGCAGGTATCATGTACAGCAAAGACCATGGAGAAAGTTGGGCCATCTCTTCGCCGGCATGCAATAATACGACTGAAGCGCAGGTGGCAGAACTACCGAATGGTGAGCTAATGCTTAACATGCGAAACCAAAGCGGAGGGGGAAGAGCCGTCTATACCACGCGAGATTTAGGGCAAACTTGGATTGAACATCCTTCTAATATCAAGGCTTTGCAGGAACCAATCTGCATGGGAAGCCTCATCAGTGTACGTGCAAAAGACAATGTTCTCGGTAAGAACATCTTGTTGTTTGCTAATCCTAACGACCCCAAAGAACGCAAAAATATCACCATTAAGTTAAGCTTTGACGATGGAAAAACATGGGATTGTGCTCATCAAGTACTCTTAGATGATGGTTATGGCTGGGGATATAGCTGCCTAACCATGATAGATCGTGAGACGGTTGGCATTCTTTATGAAAGCAGTGTGGCACAGATGACCTTCCAAGCCATCCCACTTAAAGACCTCGTTGCAGGGGAAACAAAGACTAAGACACAACACAAGGTAGTGAAAAGAGGTCCTGTTTGTTTGACAGAATAAATCATATAGATAAATCATTAGGAATCAGCAACTTATCAAAGTGGCTCGTTTCACGATGCAAAATGAGGCATTTCACAGCATAAGATGACGCATTTCACCCGCTAATATGATGTGTTTTGCTTGGCAAAATGAGGCATTTCAGAAAACGATTCAAAAAGAACAGCAGAAAAAAGAAATAGAAAACAACAACTAAATGATATTCAATATGAAACAAAAACTATTGGGATTGATGCTCCCACTCGCTGTATGTGCAGGCCTACAAGCGGCAACTCAGCCAACAACGCATGACTACACACAATACGTTAACCCCTTTATTGGCACGGGAGGACACGGACATGTGTTCCTCGGTGCTAACGTTCCGTTTGGTCATATCCAAGCCGGTCCGACACAAAAGACACAGGGTTGGGACTGGTGTTCAGGCTATCATTACAGTGATTCGATTCTTGTTGGCTTCGGACAGATGCACCTTAGCGGCACGGGTATAGGTGATTTAGGAGACATTGGGCTTCTACCTGTGACGAAATCTGATACGCGTGAGGTGAAGTTTTCACATCGTGCAGAGTATGCAACACCGGGATATTACGCAGTAACTATGGCCAATGGAGTGCGTGTTGAGCTTACCGCCACACCACGTACTGCCTTCCATCGTTACACGTTTCCAGCTGATGTACGTCAGGAATACGTAGTTCTCAACCTCTCACAAGGTATTGGATGGGACAAGATGACAGACTGTTCGATGAAACAAGAGGGTCAAAACACCATCATAGGAACACGCTTTTCCAAGGGCTGGGCTAAGGATCAACGCGTCTTTTTCGTAGCCGAGTTCTCACAACCCATTACCCATCAGGAGCAAGAAGGAGACTCGTTGAGTGTACTTTCGTTTCAAGCTACCGGCCAACCACTCATGGTAAAGGTAGGTATTTCGAGTGTAAGCATCGACAATGCCCGTAAGAATCTTCAGCAAGAATCACCGAGTTGGGACTTCAACGCCATAGTAACAGCGGCGAAAGATGCATGGAACAAGGAGCTCGCTAAGATTGATATAGAGACCAATAACACGACAGATAAGCGCATCTTCTATACGAGTTTGTATCACACAATGATTGCACCTTCGGTGTTCAATGACGTGAATGGCGAGTACAGAGGAGCCGATGGACAGACTCATCATGGTGACTTTACCCCCTACACTACATTCTCTTTGTGGGACACTTACCGTGCCGCTCACCCCTTGATGACGTTGATTCATCCCGAGAAACAACGCGACATAGCCCAGACTATGCTTCATATTGCGAAACAACAAGGCCGACTTCCCGTGTGGTTTCTTGAGGGAAATGAGACTGATTGCATGGTAGGTAACCCCGGAGTTCCAGTCATTGTAGACATCGCTTTGAAAGGTTTTGACGTGGATAAGCATACAGTTTTGGAAGCCGCTAAAAAGACTCAACTCAATGGAGACCGTGGTTTGGACTTGATTAAGAAGTATGGTTATCTTCCTTATGACCTTGATCCAACCAATGAAACGGTTGCAAAGGGCTTGGAATATGCCTTAGCTGACGGCAGCATTGCCCGATTAGCCAAGGTGTTAAAAGACGAAAAGGATTATAAGTACTTTCTAAAACGAAGCCAAGCTTACCGAGATTACTACTTCGATAAGCAGTCAAAGTTCATGCGTGCCATTGATTCGAAGGGACAATTCCGCACTCCTTTCAACCCCTTTAAAGCCATTCACCGCGCTGACGACTATACAGAGGGCACGGCATGGCAGTACATTTGGCTCGTTCCTCATGACGTTCGAGGACTCATTTCGGCTTTCGGTGGCGACAAACCCTTTACCAACAAGCTCGACTCTCTATTCATTGTGCAAGGTGATATGGGTAAGGATGCCTCACCAGATATATCTGGTTTGATTGGACAATATGCTCATGGGAACGAACCAAGCCATCATATTATCTACCTTTATGACTATGCTGGTCAGCCGTGGAAAACCGCTTCACGCGTTCGCGAGGTGCTAAGCACGATGTATCATGACGATTTCGACGGCCTAAGTGGTAACGAAGATGTCGGTCAAATGTCTGCATGGTATGTGCTTTCTTCCTTAGGTTTCTACCAGGTTGAACCCGCTGGAGGTCGTTATGTCTTTGGTTCGCCACTATTTGATGAGGCAACTATGAACGTAGGTAAAGGCAAAATGTTCCGCATTATCGCTCATAACAACAGCAAAGAGAATATGTATATCCAGAGTGTTAAACTCAATGGAAAGCCTTATTCGCGTTCATACATCGACTTTAAAGACATTGTTCGTGGTGGAACCTTAGAGTTTTTCATGGGCAACAAGCCTTCAAAGTTTGGTGTAAAACCAGCTGACAGACCATAGTTTAGCCTATAAGTGCAATGGCGTTGCAGACTACAAACACGATACTTTCATATCAATAGCATCTTCAACGCCCATTGCTTTATTCACGAATCATGCGCAACTGCTGCATAAAAGGCAGGAGACGTGCATATAAAATTGTTGTAAAATGAAAAAGATTGAAGTAAAACGACTGAATATTCAGCAAGTAAAGGCTGAAGAAATCCCATCATTGTTCAAGACCTTTGATGTTGAATATCATAACATTGACACTGTAGATTGGCCCGAAGAATACCCTTATTGTCCGAACGTTGAATTTGGAATAGCGCACAAAGGCAATGCAATCATGATTCATTATCGTGTGAATGAAGACAGTGTGCGGGCCGAAGCGGGCGAAGATCTCGGTCATGTGTGGGAGGATTCCTGCTGTGAATTCTTCGTTAGTCCTGACGAAAAAGAAGGCTATTACAATATAGAGACAAACTGCATCGGTACAGTTTTGCTCTGCAATGGTAAGTCGAGAGAGAACAGAACACCTTCTCCGACCGCTATTCTTCAAGCGATTGACCGCTGGACTACACTCGGACGAAAGCCTTTTGGCATAAGAAACGAACCGCAAACTTGGGAACTTGCCATTGTCGTTCCTGTTGAATCGTTCTTTAAGCACAAACTCACAGAACTATCAAACAAGTCAATGCGCGCCAACTTTTATAAGTGTGGAGACAAAACTAAGCGTGCACATTTCCTCTCATGGAACCCAATTGACATTGCAAAACCCGACTTCCATCGTCCTGATTTCTTTGGAGAGATAACGTTTTTATAAGCTAACCCAGTTTTCACAACATTCTAATCATAGGGGTTCATGCCTTGATCAGCAAAGCAAAAGTTAACAACTCATGCGCTGATATCAGGCATGAACCCTTATTTATGCTATTAAATCATGGCGCAAAACATGGCATTTTATCGTGTAAAACAAGGTAGATTGCGAGGCAAAATGATGCAGATTGCAAGGTGTTTTGATGTGTTTTACAACTTGGCACCTATCTAATAATATAACACTTTGATTGAAAGCAAGTTATAAGTCGTAACATTTTGCACTATGCTCCACAAATAAGCTTGTGATGCTTAGCATTCCATAGGTTAATAACTGGCGGTATAAACCTCTTTAAGGAGAATAGAGCCTTATCTCCATTCAACACAATGTTACAAATGATAAATAGAAAATGGCACAACAATGCGTTAGTCTCTTTGTGCGTTAACGCGTTGTTGTGCCACCTCATGCCACGCTTGTGGTCTCGCTAATTGCCAAATTTAGCGGTCAGTTGACATGCCACCTATATAAATAGGTGAATGACCTTATTCTTTCAGTTGATAGAGTCCGATTTCCGAAATGGCTGGAACAGCGCGCATCTCACTAATGGTGAGTCTCACTTCGCTTGCCGTTTCGTTAGGGAATTTCAATAGACGTTTATGCCCAATTGTCGTTCCTTCGGTGACTTTCTGCCACATTCCGTGTTGGTTTTTCACTTCAAGTGTGAAGGCTTCTACACGTTGTCCCTTGCGAATATCCTCCTGAACAGAAAGCACATTGAATGTTGTTGGCTTCTTAAATTGGAAGGTAAATACAGCCTTTCCAGCCTTTGTGTCAGGCAAAACCGAAGTATTGTAGTTGCCATCTACAACAAAACGAGGTTTACCCTGTGTCAAATTGCAAGCCACTTTAGCCTTGGAAAGCAAGTTATGTGTAAAGGTTTCATCGTATAAACGACGGAAAGCACGCAGACTTTCAACGTCTTTCTCGCTCAATTTACCCTCTTTATTTGGTGGAATATTAAGCAAAAGAACGCCATTCATGCCTACAGACGTGAAATAAATGTCCATCAACTCTTTTGCTGTTTTAACCTTATGGTCTTCTGTTTCGTGGTAAAACCAGCCGGGACGGATAGATACATCTATCTCAGCGGGATACCAAACAAGCGACTTAGCCTTAGCAATGACTGCACGACTACCAAGATCTTGTCCCATCATGTCACCCGTTGGTTGAGCCAAAACCTCTTTCTGTGAGTTGGCAGCAATAGCATTTTGGTCGAGGTTTTCTCTTGGAACAACACTCCATTCCATTGTACGTCCACGCCCACTCTCGGTTCCTACCCATCTCACATCAGGCCCCATGACAGCTATAACAGCTCCAGGTTGGAGACGACGGATAAGCTTATACCAGCGAACGAAGTCGTATTCTTGTTTCTTTCCGTTAGGTCCTTCTCCACAAGCACCATCAAACCACACCTCACTTACCTTGCCATAATGCGTTAAAAGCTCGGTGAGTTGGTTGACAAAATAGTCGTTATAAGTCTCTGTTCCGTATAGTTTTGAGTTGCGATCCCATGGAGAAAGATAAACGCCGAAGTCCATTCCATACTTCCGACAGGCATCGCTCACAGCTCGAACGACATCACCCGTGCCATTTTTCCATGGAGATTGTTTCACACTATGAGTCGTATAAGCCGATGGCCAAAGGCAAAAGCCGTCGTGATGCTTACAAGTTAGGATGGCACACTTAAAGCCGGCAGCCTTCAACTCACGTATCCATTGGTCTGCATCAAGTGCCGTTGGGTTGAAAATTGCTTCATTTTCTTTGCCATCTCCCCACTCTCTGTTGGTAAAAGTGTTCATTCCGAAGTGTAGAAAGGCTGTAAGTTCCTGGCGTTGCCATTTGAATTGGCGCGCAGAAGGAGTCACATGAGCCGCCTTTTTAACGATGTCGGCAGGAGAATCCGTAGGATTTATAAGAACAAAGTTGTGCTCTTGAGCCTGCGATGTCAATGGATTTGCAAGGGCAAGCAACATTGATGAGGTTGCCAAAGCATATTTAAGAAATTGTGAACGAGGGTTCGTTTTCATAGATTTGGATAGTAATAATTTGCTAATTTCGTTAGATATTATGCTGCAAATATAGGAGTTTATGTTGAATTTACCAAACAATTATCTTTTTTAAAGCACGCCTTTAGGTCGTTGAACAAGGCTGAAGAGCAGCCATATAGTTGTGCATGGAGAAATGAAAAGAGGCAGACCAGGCACGAAATGCAGTTGGTGGTGGGGAGAGTGCATGCGCTTAACGAGGTAAATAAAAGTTAAATGTAGTTCTGTTTGCGGTTTAATGTGTATCTTTGAGGGCCTTTTAATCATAATTCTAACATTTAGATGCAACTAAACTCTAAGAATAAAGCAACAGAAGTAACGTCAGAACAGAAGAAACATAGCCCTATATCGTGGGTTCCTACGCTATATTTTGCAATGGGAATGCCCTATGTTGTGCTCAACATGGTTACCGCTTTGATGTATAAAGGGATGGGTGTTTCGGATGGATTAATCACATTTTGGACTTCATTGATTATGTTTCCATGGACTTTAAAGCCATTATGGAGTCCGTTCTTAGAGATATATAAGACCAAGAAGTTCTTTGTTGTATTGACTCAAATCCTAACCGGCATCTTGTTTGCATTGGTAGCTTTCGCGCTGAAACTGCCGAGTTTCTTTGCCATAACGATAGCAATCTTTGCGGTGATTGCATTGAGTGGGGCCACACATGATATTGCTGCAGATGGTACTTACATATCGGTTTTGTCGAAAGATGAGCAAGCACGTTGGATAGGATGGCAGGGAGCATTTTACAATATTGCTAAAATTGCCGCAACAGGTGGGTTAGTTTATCTCGCCGGTACATTCATTAAGCACTATGGAGTGACTAAAGCGTGGATGTTTATCATGCTGATTATCGCCGTAATCATGGTTGTTGTGGGGGTATATCATTATGCAATACTGCCTAATTCGAATGAAGATAGCGAGAGAAAGCCTACATCTCTTAGCAAGTCTATGGACGAATTGCTGAAAGTTTTCCTTGACTTCTTCACGAAAAAGCATATCGTTTATTATATTTGTTTTATCATTTTGTATCGCTTTGCCGAGGGATTCGTGATAAAAATTGTACCACTTTTCCTCAAAGCTCCACGCATATCACAAGGTTTAGGGCTAAGCGAGCAAGAGATAGGAGTATATTATGGCACGTTCGGTGCAGCCGCTTTTGTCATTGGTTCGATTCTCGCGGGCTATTACATTGCTTGGCGTGGGCTCCAGAAGAGCCTTTTCTCGCTCGCGCTTGTATTCAATATACCATTCGTTGCCTATACTTTCTTGGCGTTATATCAGCCTAACAGTATGTGGTTAATAGGGGGTGGCATTGTAATGGAATACTTTGGATATGGCTTTGGCTTTGTAGGCTTGACGTTATTCATGATGCAACAGGTCGCGCCGGGTAAGCATCAGATGGCTCACTACGCTTTTGCCAGCGGCATAATGAATTTAGGTGTGATGTTACCAGGTATGATTAGTGGCTATATCTGCGACAAAATAGGCTATCAACACTTCTTTATTATGGTGTTGATATGTACAATTCCCGCGCTGTTAATCACGTGGTTTGTACCTTTTAGCTATCCCGATACAACGGAAAAAGCAAAGAATGAGGCAACGACTTGAGTCAATGCATTCATGCAAAAGCATCACAATATAGGATGATAACAGTGAAATATTAAACCCAAACATATAAAATTAAAACCAAAAGTTATGAGATTAATCATAGAACCCAACTATGAACAGTTGTCGAAATGGGCTGCAAACTATGTTATTGAGCGTATAAATGCAGCCTCAGGTAATGCTAAACCTTTTGTACTTGGCTTGCCAACAGGCTCTTCTCCAGAAGCAATGTATGCAGAATTGATAAAGGCTTACAAGGAAGGAAGAGTGAGTTTCAAAAATGTTGTGACTTTCAACATGGATGAATATGTAGGACTTCCCGAGTCACATCCACAGAGTTATCATTCTTTTATGGCTGAAAACCTCTTTAAACACATTGATTGTCCGAAGGAGAATATCCATATATTGAATGGTAATGCCAAAGACTTGCAGGCCGAATGTCAGCATTATGAGGACATGATTCGTGAGGCAGGAGGCATTGATCTCTTTTTAGGCGGCATAGGACCTGACGGACATATCGCCTTCAATGAACCTGGTTCATCACTTCGTTCACGTACACGCGTCAAGACTTTGACTTCAGACACACGCATAGCGAACTCTCGTTTCTTCGAGAATGACCCCGAAAAGGTTCCTGCTCACGCTTTAACCGTGGGCGTCGGCACTGTAATGGATGCAAAAGAAGTGTTGATTCTCGTCAATGGTCACCACAAAGCAGAAGCTCTTCGCGCTGCCGTTGAGGGCGGAATCACCCAGAAATGGACTATCAGTGCATTGCAAATGCATGAACACGGCATTATCGTTTGCGATGAAGCAGCCACAGACAAGCTCACTGTTGAAACTTACAAATACTTTAAAAACATAGAAAAGGAGAACTTATAATGAAGTTAAATCTAAGTTCGCAGATAGTACTTAACAAAGTACCTGAAGCATTTTATCGCCCCGCTACAGCTGTAGAACGTTCTGAAATCACACGTTTTGAGAAGGTTCCAACCGATATTTATCCGACAATTGAAGAGGGAAGTGTCAGTATTGTCAATCAACTTGAGGCTGAAATAAAGCATAAGCAGCAGGAAGGAAAGTATTATGTCATGGCCGTTGGTTCTGGTTCATCGCTGACTCCAATCTTCCAAGAACTCATTAAGCGTCATAAGGCAGGCAAACTAAGCTTTAAGAACGTTATCATCTTTAACGCTTATGAATATTTTCCATTGACTCCTGAGAACCTAAATCGCAGTATCAATCAGCTGAAGGATAGGTTCTTAGACCATATCGACATTGATTCTCAGAACATTTATACCCCAGATGGCACTATCAATCAAAACGATGTACAAGAATATTGCCATCTTTATGAGCAACGCATCAAAAGCTTTGGCGGTTTAGATGTTATCCTTTTGGGTATCGGTCGAATGGGAAACATCGCGACAAATGAGCCTGGTTCCAGCCAAACTACAACATCTCGTCTTATTCTTATAGACGAAACATCACGTGAAGAGATGAAGATGAGCTTTGGTTCACAAGAGTCTGTGCCACCATGTTCTATCACTATGGGTGTAAGTACAATCCTTTCTGCACGCAGAATCTATGTAACTGCATGGGGAGAAGAAAAGGCTGACATCATCAAAAAGACCGTTGAAGGTAAGGTTACGGATGCCGTTCCAGCCTCATTCCTACAAACTCACAACAACGCTCATGTCGTTATAGACCTCTCTGCGGCTTCAAAGTTGACACGAATTGAGCATCCTTGGCTTGTGGCTTCATGCAAATGGACAGATAAACTCGTTCGTTCTGCCCTCGTTTGGCTTTGCCAAATCACGAAAAAGCCTATTCTTAAGCTGACCAATAAGGATTATAATGAGAATGGATTGAGTGAGTTGTTGGCATTATATGGCTCTGCTTACAATGCAAACATTAAGATATTCAATGATCTTCAGCATACAATCACGGGTTGGCCAGGTGGAAAGCCCAACGCAGATGATACATATCGTCCTGAGCGTGCAAACCCATTCCCAAAGAAAGTGATTGTGTTCTCACCACATCCTGATGATGATGTCATCTCCATGGGAGGCACTTTACGTCGCTTAGTGCAGCAAGGTCACGACGTACATGTGGCATACGAGACTTCAGGTAATATCGCAGTAGGTGATGAAGAGGTAGTACGCTTCATGCATTTCATTAATGGTTTCAACCAACTCTTTAGCAATGGAGAAGACGAAGTCATTAAGTCTAAGTACAAAGAGATTAAACACTTCTTGCAAAACAAGAAAGAAGGCGACATCGATAGCCTTGATGTACGTACAATAAAAGGCCTAATCCGACGCGGAGAAGCCCGTACTGCCAGCACATTCAACCAGATTCCACTTGATCATGTGCATTTCCTTGACTTGCCTTTCTATGAGTCTGGCAAGATAGAGAAGTACCCAATGGGTGAAAAAGACGTAGAGATTGTTCGCAAACTCATCTCTACTGTCAAGCCAAACCAAATCTATGTAGCTGGCGATTTGGCCGATCCACATGGCACACACCGTAAATGTACCGATGCAGTACTTGCAGCTCTCGACTTAGAAAAGGAGGCAAAGGCTGATTGGTTGAAGGAATGTAAGGTGTGGATGTATCGTGGTGCCTGGGCAGAATGGGAGATAGAGAACATCGAAATGTGTGTACCGATGAGCCCAGAAGAGCTTCGTGCTAAGCGAATCTCAATCTTAAAGCATCAAAGTCAGATGGAAAGTGCGCCATTCTTGGGTAATGATGAGCGTCTGTTCTGGCAGCGTTCAGAAGACAGAAACCGTGCAACGGCTAAATTATATGACGACTTAGGACTTGCTTGTTACGAGGCAATGGAAGCCTTTGTTGAATATAAAATCTAAGCGGTTGGATATCCGATAAAGCGACTTTCGACTGAAAATAAATCGCAATATTAATGGCTCTGCATGCCTTCCTACTATTAGTGGGCATGTCAGAAGCCATTTTTTTTATTGTGTATAGACATCAATCCGATGATGAACTATACACACCAACACCATAAGTGCTTTGTTGTGGTGATTCATCCTCACACATCTCATGTTTTCAACCCTAATGAACGACAAAATGAAATGATGCAAATTGCCGTGTAATCTGCATCATTTTACACGACAAAGTGCCATGTTTTACACCATAATCTGCCTCAACTTATTTTATCAGTCATTAGGGGTGAAATCATAATCTATGCAAAGACAAATAACCACAACATTGATTTTATCCGCTGAAGTGGGTTGTAAACATTGTCAACGCAGCAGGTATCACGATGTTTTTGCCATGAAATTAACCGAAATAATGAATGTGACTCATGTGCAACTCAGCATGATTTATGCTTTTAATCGTCAAGAATTGGCAAGGAACTCCCCTACCCTAACTAAACCATCACACGCGAAAGTAATGCCATATGCGTTGAACCTTTTCTCAAAATGCAAGGAGATGATGAAGAAATTATTGATGAATCAAGAAAAAACCAGGTCGTTAACGATTCACCAATTCTATTTAATCAAAACATAAAAGAGTTGCAGAAGTATTACATTTGAATTTATATCATGTTCCAATTTGATGTTAATTCATTGAATTATAAATTGATTTCATGAAATAAAAGCACTTATTTCTTCGGATTGTTACACTGTGTATTTTAACACTTTTAAGTATTTTATCCTTGCAAACTAACGTTTTATTCTAAATATATACGCTTTATTGTTTATGTTTGTTAAATGTTGTATATAGTTGATAAGCTATCAAGAGTAATGTATTATATTTGCATCCGCAACCTAAAATTAAGCAAATAATAATAACTATACACAAATAACACGATGCCCCTTGCCTACATCGGCGAGGGGTTATCACTGCTTTAAGTGTTACTAAATTTACAAAATCTAATGAAAAAAGGAAAGATTCTCCCAGTAAGTATCCTCTTGTCTTGCTGTTGTTTGGAAGCCTTTGCTGGAACTCATGGTTCTTCTGCTGAAGCCATCAGCAAGAATCTGATTGCTCCAATGGTAAAGACTACAACATCAAAGACGCTGGAAGCACAGCAATCTAATGGTGATGTAAAGGTAAACGGAACAGTTGTTGACGACGCAGGTGAGCCTGTTATCGGTGCAACGATACGCGTTAAAGACAACAAGACCGGTGTCAATGGAACCACTACAGACATTGATGGCAAGTTCATTTTAAGCGTACCCAAAGGTGCAACGCTTCAAATTAGCTACATTGGTATGGCTACTCAGGAGGTGAAAGTTACGGGAACAGGTGACCTAAACATTGCTTTAAAGCCCGAATCTCACACGATTGACCAGGTGGTTGTTACCGCTTTGGGTATCAAACGCTCTGAAAAGGCCTTGAGTTATAACGTTCAGAAGGTTGGCGCAGACCAGCTTACGAACGTGAAGAACGTCAACTTTGTCAACAGTTTGAATGGAGCCGTAGCGGGAGTTAACATTAACGCCTCAACAACGGGTGTCGGAGGACCGACTCGTGTCGTCATGCGCGGTACGAAATCTATTACTGGTGGCAACAACGTTCTTTATGTTATTGATGGTGTTCCAATGCTAAACAAGAACGGAGGTGACATTGGTGGAGGTCGCTATTCAAGTCAACCCAGCGGAGAAGGAATAGCAGATATCAACCCCGATGATATCGAAAGTATCAACGTTTTGACTGGTCCTTCATCAGCAGCCCTATATGGTTCGGCTGCAGCCAATGGTGTTATCATGATCAATACCAAGCGCGGTACTGAAGGAAAGGTAAAGGTTGCTGTTTCAAGTAGCTTGGAATTTTCAAATCCTTTCATTATGCCTAAGTTCCAAAACACCTATGGAAATAAGGCAGGTTCATTCTATAGCTGGGGCGATCGCTTGGCAACTCCAACATCATTCCAGCCAAAAGACTTCTTCAACACAGGCCACAATTTCATCAATTCGTTGACTTTGACGACAGGAACAAAGACAAACAAGACCTATATCTCTGTCGCAACAACGAATGCAACGGGTATCTTACCCAACAACGAATATAACCGTTACAACTTCACCGTACGCAATACGAGTGACTTTCTCAATGATAAGCTGCACTTAGACATTAATGGTAGCTACATCATTCAAAACACTCAGAACATGTATCGCCCCGGAGAATATTATAATCCGTTGACATCTGTTTATCTTTTCCCACGTGGAAACGATTGGTCGGCAGTCGAATTGTACAAGCGTTACGATGCTTCTCGCAAGCTTGCTACCCAATATTGGCCCTATGGTGACCAGGGAATGCAACTTCAGAACCCTTATTTCATCGTCAATGACATGATGACTCCCGTACAACGCAAGCGTTATATGTTCATGAGTAGCTTGAAATATGACATCCTTTCATGGTTGAACGTGACAGGACGTGTGCGTGTTGACAACACCAACAGCGAGTCAGAGAGTCGTTTTCACGCGAGTGGTCAGGGCCTTCTTTATGCCGGAACACATGGCAATGGCATTTATAACCATTCACAAGGAAGCGACCAACAGACCTATTTGGATGTGATGTTTAATCTCGATAAGAGTTTCGGCAAGGACTATCGCCTAACAGCTAACGTCGGCGCGAGCCTTGAAGACTATCGTTCAAGCAGTGTAGGGTTCGGCGGACCAATATTAAAAGTGCCAAACTTATTCTCTTCTGCAGCACTTGATCCCATTAATACAAGAGCAACAGATAGTGAGTTCCGCAAACGCAATACTGCCATCTTTGCCAGTGCAGAGCTTTCATGGAAGGACATGTTGTACCTTTCTATGACGGGAAGAAATGACTGGAGTTCACTCCTTGTGCATGCAAAAGAGCCTTCATTCTTCTATCCTTCAGTAGGTCTTTCGGCTATCGTTACAAAGATGGCAAAGCTTCCTGAATTTGTCTCTTTCATGAAAGTGAGAGGTTCTTACACAGAAGTTGGTTCACCAATTCCTGATCGCTATCGTGGTGTAACGCGTGGAACCATTACCTATCCTATCGTAGATGGTATTCCTTCTACACGTACAATATTACCTTTCTACGACTTTAAGGCAGAACGAACACGTTCATTTGAGTTAGGTTTAGACTTGAGAATGTTTGAAAACAAGCTTAACTTTGACCTCACATGGTACCACTCAAATACTTATAATCAGACGTTCCTTGCTGAACTTTCTGCAACATCTCCTTACACCGGAATGTACATTCAAGCTGGTGATATCGCTAACTCGGGTGTAGAAATGTCATTAGCTTACAACAACAACTTTGGCGGAGTAGACTTTGAATCACGTCTTATCTACAGCCGAAATGTGAATAAAGTAAAGAAGTTAGTACATAATTATCACACCGGAATTGACGGAAAAGTCATCAACTTTACAGAGACTTCAGCTGGTGGTGGCTATATCCGCGAGGGCGACAGCATGGGAGATGTTTACATCACTAAAGTGTTGAAGCGCGATGCAACAGGTGCCATTGCTGTTGGTGCAGATGGTAGTCTGTCTTCAATGGACCTTCCAAATGGAGAACGTTTGAGGATTGGCAATACCAACCCAGACTTTAATATGGGCTGGAGAAATAGTGTTTCATGGAAAGGTTTGAACCTTTCATTCTTGATTAACGCACGCTTTGGTGGTATTGTTACTTCTGCTACGCAAGCCGTTCTCGACCAGTTTGGAGTATCACAAGCTACTGCAGATGCTCGCGACCGTGGCTATGTAGAAGTTGCTGGCGGCGTAAAAGTTGACCCACAGAAATATTATGAGGTTGTTGCTAATCAGCAATTGATGGGCTACTATTATTATAATGCAACGAATGTACGCTTACAAAACATCAGCCTTAGCTACACCTTGCCTCGTACCTTGCTTGGACAAGGCTGGCCAAGTGTTACCGTTGGCTTCATCGCTAACAACCTTTGGATGATTTACAACAAGGCTCCATTCGACCCAGAAATTGCATCTTCAACAGGAACCTATGGTCAAGGAAGCGATTACTTTAGTGCACCAAGCTTGAGAAACCTTGGTTTCAGCTTGAAACTTAACTTCTAACAAACTTTGATTATGAAACGAAAAATCAATTCAATTCTATATGTATCGGCACTAACTACTATGCTTTTAAGTTCGTGCCAGGCAGACTTTGTTGATATTAACCGCGATCATCGTCAGCCAACAGAGAAGCAATTGGAACAAGACAACCTCAATGTGGGTGGCTTTGTAACCTCATTTGAGAAGACAATCTTCCCTGTGGGATCATCTGGTACGAATTATGTCAACGACTATCAGATACCATATACCCTCGGCGGTGCATGCTGGATAGGCTATATGGCGCCAGCACAAAACAAGTGGGTAGGCAGAGGTTTCCCAAGCTTTGCTTTGAAACCATGGAGCCAATACACCTTTAATGTTATGGCAGGTAATGCTTTCCGTAATTGGCTTGATGTGAAAAAGCGCACCACAACAGACCCCGAAGGCTTCGCTGTTGCCCAGATTATAAAGGTAGCAGCAGTGCACAAGGCAGCTGACACGTATGGTCCTATTCCTTATTCTAAGGCTGGTCAGGAAGGTTCTACTGATGCAGAATACGATTCACAAGAGGATGTTTACAAGGCAATGCTAAAGGAATTGGACGAAGCCGTACACACTTTAGCTAATGGTGGCCATGATGTATTCTCGAAATACGACATTATTTATGAAGGCAACTACACTAAATGGTGTAAGTTTGCGAACTCTTTGATGCTGCGTTTAGCGATGCGTATAGTCTATGCTAACCCCACATTGGCCAAGCAATATGCAGAAAAAGCCCTCACAAATCCTTATGGTGTGATTGAAAATACAAAAGAAGCTGCAAAATTATCTAAGGGAGCTGGCGTCTCACTCCGTAACCCTTTGGTGATTATCAATGGCAGTTATAACGATGTTCGCATGGGTGCTGAGATCTCATCTTACCTCAAAGGATATAATGATCCACGTATTGCCAGCTACTTTGTAAAGGCAAAGAATAATGGCATTGAAGACTATTATGCGGTCCGAACGAATATCCCAAGTATAGATGATTACTTGAGTAAGGAGAAATCTTCATCCTTAAATGTAGAAGATGCAACACCTATTTATATTATGAAGGCTTCAGAAGTCTACTTCCTTCGTGCTGAAGGTGCTCTTCGCGGATGGAATATGGGAGGTGGAACAGCTCAGTCTTATTATGAGAAAGGAATCACAACTTCGTTTGAAGAAAATGATTTGAGCGCTTCACAAGCAGCAACATACATGGCAAATAGCACAAATGTACCTGCTAATTTCGTTGATGCGCTGCACCCAGAATACGATACTCCTGCTACGTCTACTATCACTATCAAGTGGGAAACAGGTGCAAGCAACTTCGAACGCAACCTTGAACGTATCATCACTCAGAAATACTTAGCCATCTATCCTGATGGACAAGAAGCATGGTCTGAGTATCGTCGTACAGGCTATCCTCACATTTTCCCAGCTGTATTGACAGCAACCGATTGTGATGTTGATGGTAATCTTCGTCCAACACGTATCCCATATTCTAACGATGAGTATGTAAAGAACTTGGAGAACGTAAAGAAAGCCGTTCAATTACTCAATGGTGCAGACAATGGTGCTACACGTGTTTGGTGGGATAAAAAGATTAAGTAACCTAAAAGGAAATTCAAATGAAGAAATATTTTATTTTCGGTTGTCTCGCATTATTGTTCACTGCAACAAGTTGTAGCGACTGGACTGAGGTAGAAAACAAGAATATTGATAAGCTATTGGCTAATGCAGATAGTGCTCAATCACGTGCGTATAAAGACTATTTAATAAACCTTCGCGCATATAAGAATACCGATCATCAAGTCACCTTCGGGTGGTTTGGTGGCTGGAATGGTGAGAGTCCGGCATCACGTTGCCTCTACAATCTGCCTGACAGCACAGACTTTGTCTCGTTGTGGGATGGCTTTTCAAACCTGACTGCAGCCCAACAAGCAGACTTGAAACGTGCAAAAGAGGAGAAAGGCATACGCGCTTTGGCTTGCGCTTTGCTTTTTGATATTGGTAAAGGCGTTACCCCTGCCCAACCTGAATCATCGAAAAAAGCCGGTGAGTCTTGGGAAACCTATAACAAAAAGTATTGGGGTTGGGTTGATGGTGATGAGCAAAAGATCAATGCCTCCATTGTAAAGTATGCCAATGCCATTTGTGATACCATCTACAAATATAACTTAGATGGCTTCGATCTCGATGCAGAGCCTAACATTCCTCAGCCTTTCCGCACGAATAAAGAAATGTGGAAGAATGACCGTATGAATCTCTTTATTCGCACAATGGGTAAGCGTATAGGCCCGAAAGCCGAGACTGAAGAAGGTCGTAAGAAACTTCTCGTCGTTGATGGCGAGCCTTATTGGTTCTCTGCTGATATGGCTTTATATTTCAACTACTATATTCTTCAGGCCTACGACTGCAGTTCTTATGCAGACTTAGATAATCGTTTCTCTCAACTTGTACTTCAATTCTCTTCTAAACAAACCGAAGAAGAGATTGCCAAAAAGCTTATTGTAACTGAGAATTTCGAAGCCCATTCAGGTACAGGTGGCGTTACTTTCACAACACGTGATGGTCAATCTGTTCCTTCTTACCTTGGAATGGCTACATGGCAACCTTTGAATGGACGCAAGGGAGGTATCGGAAGCTACCATATGGAGAAGGATTATGCAGCCAATCCTGTATATAAATACCTGCGCAAAGGTATTCAGTTGATGAACCCAGCTGTAAAATAATAAAACACAAACAACATGAAACATATATTTAAGATCTTCGGAATCGCTTCAATAGCATGCCTTACTTGGTCGTGTTCTAATGTTGATTATGACAATGTAGGCGATGAGAATAAGTTACCTAATGCCGCATATATTGAAGGAGCTGATGTCACTCCACTAAGTAAACTTACAGTAGATGGCAATGGCGGCAAAGGCACTTTCACTGCTCGTGTGGCTAATAAGCTAAGCAATGAAGCTGTATTAAAGTTTGCAATCGATGAGCAAGCACTCGCTGATTACAATGCTGCCAATGGCACAAACTATAAACTCCTGCCGGCAAAATATTACAGCTTGTCTACCGAAACGCTTACGATTGGTGCTGGTAACGTGGCAAATGGTGCGATAGACATCAATGTTAAGCCCCTCGGAAGCGACCTTGATGCTTCTACCAAATATGCAATCCCCGTGAAGTTAGTATCTACTGAGGGTGTGCGTCTATTGAGTTCAAGCGCAACTAAGATATTCGCCATCGACCGAGTACTTTATACTACCTCGATGCGTCAGCAAGGATTCTATCTTAAAACAACCTTCCCAACACCATACACGGGATTGAAAGAATGGACAATGTCATACGCAATTAAACTTGATCGCAATAAAGATAACCAGGCAGTATTGTCACCTGACTTCTACTCTCGTGTCACTGCAGATGGTGCTTTGCAAATGAAGGTGGGTGAAACTGATGACCCTAAGGCTTTCGCCAAGACTAAATTGCAACCAGGAAAATGGTACTACATTGCATGGGTATATAACCGTCAACACGTAAAGTGCTATATTAATGGCGTCTTAGACAATGAGTTTGACGTGCCAAAGGTTGAGACCTTCACCAAGTTAAACATGAGTTGGGGTGCATTTGAAGGCTATGTACGTGAGATTCGCCTTTACGACAAAGCACTTTCTGCTTTCCAAGTAATGGACAACTTATACATAGAGACTCCTGATAACCCTAATCTCTTGTTCTATGCTCCATTGAACAAAAAGGTTGGTGTTAAGGATGTATCGAAAAACCACTACCCTATCAAGGTTTATGTAGCTGGTACTAACGATACTGAATATAACCAAAACCTAATCAATTGGAATGATGAAAAGTTCCCGGAATAAGCTCATTATTAAACGAAATAATATGAAAAATAACATATATATTATCGCATTAGCACTCGCAGCTACAGCCTTCACGGGCTGTAGTCACGACTATAACTACGATGGTGAATACGATATAGCAGGTTATTTCCATGGTTCAGACCCACGCAACAACCTCGTTAGCTTTGCTTCTACTACGCAGAAGTATGATAACGATTTTGCGGCTGGTATCTCTACAGGCCAAGATAGCCACACATTTACATTCACAGCAAACATCAGTCGCAATCTAAAGAATGCCACAACTGTACAGGTTGCCTTCGCTGCCGATGCTCCGTTGTTGACTACTACCTATAAGGATTACAAGGTAGCCACAGCTGATCAGGTGACACTCCCTAATAAAGGAATCTTTGAAATTAGCAAAGAGTTGACTCAACTCAACATCCCTATCACTGTGAATGGCCTCAAGAAGATGGATAGTCCCACAGTAGTTCCAGTACGCATCACACCTACAAACGATGAGTTAAAAAGCCCAACAGGCACTCATCAAGACTATGCCTACATCCTCATCAACCCAAAAGAGCAGTGGATAGTAGCCTTAGAAGGTGATGGAGCTTCGGTAAAGATGGCTTCATCTGGCAATACTTATTCCTCAACCAGCACTCTCTATGTAGATTTTGCCATAGAGAAAGCAATCGATCAAGACTGCAAGGTAGGACTGGAACGCGACAATTCAATCTTCAAGAGCGATGGCAATAAGGAGTTAGCTCCTGAAGGTATTACTGTCACTACAAAGGAAAATGCCAAAGGACAGCAAGAAATTCAGGCTACAATAGAATTGCAACACGCTGAGAAATTCACCAAAGCAGGTGAATATGTGCTACCAATGCGCGCCATATTCTATGATAAAGAAGGTAAGAAACACTATATTTCAGGCGGAGAAATACTAATTCCTATCAATGTAGTTGACATAGCTTTCGCTCATTCTTCAACCAGTCCATCTGGTACAGAGATTCCAAGTGAAGACTTCACCCTGTCACTTTCAAATCCATTGCAATATGGTTCGATTGATAATCTCACTGATGGTGTAACCAATCAATATGGCTATATGCCTGAAGGAACAACCACCTTGTCTATTGATTTGAAACATGCCACAACCGTAAAAGGCTTAAAGATTGGTATGTATATCCTCACCGGATTCGAATATTACACGAAATCTGTTAAGATATTCGGTAGTACAGATGGTAAAAAGTGGTTGCCTTTGTCTGAAGAAATCAATTTCCAAGAACAGACATGGAATAATATCAACGCAACAAAGAACGTCAAGGTGCGTTATTTGAAGCTTGAGTTTAACGTACAAGATTACCTTGGTTCGCTGAGTGAAATCAAGATTTTCAAATAGAAACATGCTGTAGGCATAGCCCTACACACTTGAAAATAAACGCAAATTCATAAGAGGACGCGTGAGACGATAAGTTTCATGCGTCCTCTTTTCAATTCTAAAAGGATAGAAAAGTCTTAGCAACCTCCCTCTTTCAAGCCATGAAAGTTATACTATTTCCTATCTAAACAAAAACAGAAAATCGCTGTAACACATTAAAGTTACAACGATTTTCTAATGTAATTAAAAGCTCATCAACTTACATTGAGCATACTTTTAGTGGAGCTGGTGGGATTCGAACCCACGTCCGCACAAGGAAACCATACGCTTTCT
>ENA-OWND01000220-OWND01000220.1-metagenome-genome-assembly--contig:-NODE-220-length-40749-cov-7.094731_pt1 | contig 40749 bp, 51 predicted proteins | sample MGYA00245342_ERZ651119 | MGnify/ENA primary metagenome ERZ651119 (study PRJEB26857, sample SAMEA4031756) | metagenome | biome: human; feature: oral; material: saliva | place: Philippines | collected 2014... | reverse complement strand
CCATATTTTCTCCGGGGGGGGATTCGTGGGGAGGTCCCGGCGGGCCTTGTGGATGTCTGGTGGTCTTTCCTATCCAACCTACCAGTGTTGTGCATCGTGGTTGATCAGTACATGGTTTGGTCGATTCCTTTCTACCACCAGACACCCTCAAGACTCGCTGGAACCACATCCAAACGGAGGTGAACTGCTCGATGGCGAACAAGAAGCAACCAAAGACTCGTCACCGTCCGCCGGCAACTACTGTCGAAGGACGCGAGAATCAGATGATCGCCCTAGCTGTGGACCTCGCAGAGAAGCAGTTGGCTGAAGGAACTGCCAGTTCGGCGGTCATTACGCACTATCTCAAGCTCGGCACGACTCGTGAGAGGCTTGAAAAAGAGAAGCTTGCCAAGGAGAACGAGTTGCTGAAGGCGAAGACGGAAGCTCTGGCCTCTACGGCACGTGTTGAAGAGCTCTACAAGCAGGCGCTTGACGCAATGCGGTCGTATGGGAGTAGTAGAAGTGATAAAGAGCTATGACGCCCTCATTCTTCTTGATACTATCGAAGATCGGTACAATTACCTGCGAATCGGTGGCGGAGTCGGATACGAGACTTTCGGATTCGATCGCTATTTGAATCAAGACTTTTACCAGTCCATGGAGTGGAAAAGGGTCCGAAATGAGGTCATTTCTCGCGACAATGGCTGCGATTTGGGTCTTGAAGGTTATGAAATCAACGGCCGTATCCTTATCCACCACATGAACCCGATTCGACCGAATCAAATCAAATTCTTCGATCCTGACATCTTGAATCCTGATTTTCTGATCAGTTGCTCCCACAAGACGCACAACGCGATTCATTATGGGGATGAGAATCTTTTGCCGAGGCGTATCGTGGAGCGAAGGCCGAACGATACAATCCCATGGAGGCAATAATCATGGAAAACAGTATTCTCAATTCCACCAAGCACATGCTTGGTCTTGATCCTGATGACACAGCGTTCGACACTGACGTTATTGCGTGCATCAACAACGCTTTGACTCTCGTGCATCAGATGGGCGTCGGTCCTGCTGAAGGATACACGATTGAGGACACCGTCGCTGTGTGGGATGACTTCACGAAGGACAAGCGCTTAGCCAGTCTGGTGAAGATGTATGTGTACCAGTCTGTGCGGCTTGCTTTCGACCCCCCCTCTTCACAGTACGTCATGGAGGCGGTGCAGAATCAGATCAAGGAGTACGAGTTCCGTATGGTCGTGATGGCAGATGGACATGTCTGAAGCCCTTGATGGGCTTTCGAACACTGCCACGCCGAAGTACTATGGTATCTGGCGTGAAAAGGTCATGAATGGCGAGATCCCTGTGTGCAAGGAGATTGCAGCAGAGATGAACCGTATCGACAGTCTAATAGCCAACCCAGGCGTGTACTACGATCCTGAAGAAGTAGAGGGATGGAAGCGTTTCTGCGAGACGGAGATGACTCTTACTGACGGAAGCGACTTGCATCTGCTTGAATCGTTCTTGGTCTGGGGCGAGCAGCTGTACGGTTGGTACTATTTCGTGGATACGACCGTGTACGAGCCGTTCGAGGACAAGCCTGGCGGGCATTACGTACGCAAGCGGATTCTCAAGCCGCTCGTGAACAAGCAGTACATCATCACGGCACGTGGTTCTGCTAAGTCCTTGTACGACACGCTGGTTCAGATGTACGCGTTGACCATGGACACAGCCACCACACAGCAGATCGTGACCTCCGCGACGATGAAGCAGGCAGAAGAGATTCTTTCTCCCATTCGCACTGCCATGAGTCGAGCTCGTGGACCGTTGATGCAGTTTCTCACTGAGGGATCATTGCAGAACACAACGGGCAATCGACTCAAGCGGCAGAAACTCGCGTCGACGAAGAAGGGTATTGAGAACTTCTTGACGAACTCGATCATCGAGATCCGACCGATGACCATTGACAAACTTCAGTCACTCAGGCCGAAGGTGTCCACGGTCGACGAATGGCTCTCGGGTGACATTCGTGAAGATGTGATCGGCGCACTCGAGCAGGGTGCAAGCAAGAATCCTGACTACGTCATCATCGCCACGAGCAGCGAAGGTACAGTCAGGAATGGTGCTGGCGACAGCGTCAAAATGGAACTTGCGAGCATCCTTCGCGGCGAGTACGTGGATCCGCACACGTCGATCTGGCATTACAAGTTGGACGATGTCAAAGAGGTAGCTGATCCGGAGATGTGGATCAAAGCCTGCCCGAACATCGGGAAGACCGTTTCGTACGAGACGTATCAAAGAGATGTCGAACGCATGGAGAAAGTCCCCGCTGTTCGCAACGACATCCTGGCCAAGCGTTTTGGAATCCCCATGGAGGGATACACTTATTTCTTCACTTATGAGGACACGATTCCCCATAAGCATCATGAGTTCTGGGAGATGCCGTGCTCCATGGGGGCAGACCTCTCTCAGGGCGACGATTTCTGTGCGTTCACGTTTTTGTTCCCCTTGTCTCGTGATCAGTTTGGCGTAAAAACCCGCAGCTATATTACTGAGAACACTCTGATGAAGTTGCCGGCGGCCACCAGGGTCAAGTACAACGAGTTCCTCGAAGAGGGGTCCCTCCAAGTTGTCGGAACCACGGTTCTGGACATGATGGAGGTCTACGATGACCTTGACAAGTTCATCGATGAGATGAAGTATGATGTGCGAGCGTTCGGGTTCGATCCGTACAATGCCAAGGAATTCGTGACTCGTTGGGAACAGGAAAACGGTCCGTATGGAATCGAAAAGGTGATTCAGGGCGCCAAGACGGAGAGTGTTCCGCTTGGCGAACTGAAACACCTGGCTGAAGAACGTCTTCTTCTTTTCGATGAAGCGATCATGTCTTTCGCCATGGGGAATGCCATCACCATGGAGGACACGAACGGCAACCGCAAGCTTCTGAAGAAAAGATACGAAGACAAGATCGACCCGTTTGCCGCGTTGCTTGACGCGTGGGTTGCATTCAAGTCGAACAAGGATAATTTCGAGTGAGGTGAAGATTATGGAGAATACCCTGTGTCATCATGGTGTCAAGGGTATGAAGTGGGGTGTACGTAGAACGAAGAACCGAGCCGAGTTGTCGAACAACTTGAAGCCGGTGCAGAAGCCAAAGAAGTCTGACTCGTATGATGCGACGCACAAGGTTGCTACCGACCATGTGCGAGCCAAGTACTTGACGAACGAAGATCTAGCAGCGAGAACCAAGAGATTGCAGCTCGAGAAGACTTACAACGAACTTCGTCCGAAGACCGCTACTGAGAAGCTCATCAATGCTTCACTCAAGATCGGCACTCAGGTGTTGACCGAGGTCGGCAAGGAGTACGCCAAGTCATATGTCAGCTCATTTGCCAATAGCACCATTCCGAAGCCTGGGCAGAACAACGGAAAGAGTGGTAAGCCTTCCGGCACAGTGAAGTCTAACAAGACTACGCCCAACGCGAAAATTAAGGGTCCCAGCGATGCGTTCAGGCGAAAGTAATGATCTGAACCGATATTAGAAAGGAGGCACGCATGGGTTTCATGCAGAGATTATCTCACGCATGGAATGTCTTCCTTAACGGGTCTCCAAACAAGTATGTCAACTATGGGCCTGGATACACCATGTTGCCGAGTCGGCAACGGATGTATCGTACGTCCGAGATGTCACTGGTAGCCAGTATTTACAATCGTATCGCGGTTGATGTTGCTGGTATTGGACTTCAGCATGTTCGCAAGGATGACGATGGAAAATACTTGGGTTCCGTTGACAGCGGACTTCAGTACTGTCTCAACACCGAGGCCAACATTGATCAGTCGGGCAAGGCTTTCCTGATTGATCTTGTTGTGTCTCTTCTGGATGAAGGTGTCATCGCAATAGTTCCAACCGATTTCGATCTGGATCCTCGACGAACGGATTCTTACGATGTCCGTACTCTTCGTGTGGCCAGAGTTGTTAATTGGTACCCAGAGCATGTTCGTGTGCGCGTGTACAATGAGAAAGTCGCCATGCAGCAGGAGATCGTTCTTCCGAAGAGACTTGTGGCTGTAGTAGAAAATCCGTTCTTCACCACGATGAACGAGCCGAACAGTACTCTTCAGCGTCTTCTTCGGAAGTTGGCCATTCTCGATGTTGTTGACGAGCAGACCGGATCGGGTAAGTTGGATCTGATCATTCAGTTACCGTACCAGGTGAAGTCTCAGGCGCGTCAGGATCAGGCAAATCTCCGTCGAAAGCAGATCGAAGAGCAGCTCACCGGAAGCAAGTACGGAATTGCGTACACTGACGGCACCGAAAAGATCACGCAGCTCAATCGAGCGGTGGAGAACGACATTTTCTCTCAGGTCAAGTACCTGGAAGACAAGCTGTATTCTGAGCTCGGCGTCAGCAAGACGGTGTTCGACGGAACTGCCGATGAAGCTGCTGTGTTGAACTATCAGAACAACACGCTAGTGCCGGTTCTGGATGCCATTGCCGATGCAATTCGACGGCGTTTCATCACGAAGACCGCGCGAACTCGCGGCCAAGACATCATGTACATTCGAAACCCGTTCAAGCTTGTCCCAACATCGCAAATCGCGGACATTGCGGACAAGTTCACTCGAAACGAGATCATGAGTTCCAACGAGTTCCGCGCCATTGTCGGTTTGAAGCCGTCCAATGATCCGAATGCCGATGTTCTGCGGAACAAGAATCTTAATCCTGTAAGTACTGGACCTGAGGTACCTTCGGAGCCTCAGGAGGAAGGAGCGTATCGTGAAGCCTGATTTCAGTGGCTATGCTACGCGAAACGATCTTAAGTGCTCCGATGGTCGAACGATTCGTCGCGATGCATTTAAGGACAACGATGGTCAGCGAGTTCCGCTCGTGTGGCAGCACATGCATGATTCGGCCGACAATGTTCTCGGTCATGCTGACCTTGAGAATCGAGCAGATGGTGTCTATGCCTATTGCTTCCTGAATGGGACCCCGGCTGGTCAAAATGCAAAGGAACTCGTTGCACATGGCGACATCAATGCGATGTCCATCTATGCGAACAAGCTGGTTCAGAAGGGTTTGGATGTTCTTCACGGTGCCATTCGTGAGGTGTCCCTTGTTCTGTCCGGCGCGAATCCTGGCGCGATGATCGACACTGTCGCAATTCAGCATTCTGATGGTTTCGTCGAGGAGCAGGAGGACGAGGCGATCATCACGACCGGCATGACCATTGAGCACGGGGATGAATCTCCGGCTCAGGATGACTCTGGTAGCAACGATGATGACGAGGACAACCCTACCATCGGTGACATCATCGAGACCATGACCGATGAACAGAAGGATGTCCTCACTTATCTCGTAGATCAGGCGCTTAGCAAAGAGGGGGACGATGAACAGAATTCCGACCCCGATAATAATGTTGCACATTCTGCTACCAAGGAGGCAAACGTGAAGCACAACGTGTTTGATTCGACCGCTGGCGATCGCGGTCTCAAGCTTGAGCACTCTCAGATCAAGGCGATCTTCGATGAGGCCGAGTCTTATGGCACTCTGTCTGAGTCCGTGATGGCTCATGCTCAGACTTACGGCATCTCGAACATCGAGCTGCTGTTCCCGGACGCCAAGGAGATGAATAACCCGCCGGAGTTCATCCAGAAGGAGAAGCCGTGGGTTCAGGCCGTTGTCGGCGGCACCAAGCACACTCCTTTCTCCAAGATTCGCACCACCTTTGCCGACATCTCCGGTGACGATGCGCGGGCTCGTGGTTACCAGAAGGGCAATCTGAAGAAGGAAGAGGTCTTCAAGCTGCTCCGTCGGGAGACCACTTCGCAGACCGTCTACAAGAAGCAGAAGCTGGACCATGACGATATTATCGACATCACGGATTTCGATGTCGTGTCCTGGATCAAGGCTGAGATGCAGGTCAAGCTGAAGGAGGAGCTCGCTCGCGCGATCCTGTTCGGGGATGGTCGTTCGGTCACTTCTGAAGACAAGATTCAGGAGGACCACATCCGTCCGATTCTTTCCGACGACGCCTTCTACAGCATCAAGCGCACGCTTTCGAAGGACACGGCGATTGGCGATGGCGCACTGATCGACATTGTCGCTGAGTCTATGCTCGACTACGAAGGGTCTGGCAGCCCGACGTTCTTCGCTCACAAGAAGGTCATCTTCGACATGCTGCACCAGCGTGACAAGATGGGTCGTCGACTGTACAACACTCGTGAGGAGCTCGCAAACGCGCTGGAGGTCGGTTCGATCGTCGACGTCGATCCCATGAAGGGTCTCACCAGGACTCTCGGCGCCAGCGAGGGTGGCGGTACGGCCAATGTTCTCGGCATTATCGTCAACATGTCCGACTACAACATTGGCACCAACAAGGGTGGCGAGGTCAACTTCTTCGATGACTTCGACATCGACTACAACCAGATGAAGTACTTGTACGAGACTCGTCTTTCGGGCGCTCTGGTTGAGCCTTACTCTGCTGTTGTCATCGAGCAGAAGACTGCCTGAGCAAGGTGGTTAGCCAATGGCAAAGTTCAGTGGGGCCATCGGCTATGAACATTTAAAGGAGACCGCGCCGGGTGTGTGGAGACCGTCTCTTACGGAGCGAAAGCATCGTGGGGATCTGTTGAAGCACGCCTGGCGTTGGTCTCCTTCTGAGAAGGCCAACGACGATCTTACGATCTCGAATCAGATTTCCATTGTTGCCGACGCGTTCATGTATGAGAACATTGGAGCGATTCGTTATGTTGTAATGAATGGTTCAAAATGGAAGGTAACGAACATCGAGATCAACCGGCCACGTATCGTCTTGACTTTGGGAGGGATTTACAATGGTCAAGCGAACTGATCTGCAGGCCGTGCTGGAGATGTGCCTTGGTTCGCGCCAGGTGTACTTCCAACCTCCGGCACAGCTGATGCTCAAGTATCCAGCAATCGTGTATGAAAGGATGCCTGGTGACACCACGTTCGCAGACAACGTGTCGTATCGCCACATCCATCGTTATCAGGTGACTGTCATTGATGAGGATCCAGACAGTCCAATCGTAGACAAGATCGCTGGTTTGCCCGCGTGTGTCCACGAGCGGCACTACGCTGCCGATGGGTTGAACCATGACACATTCAACATTTGGTTCTAAGGAGTTGAAATGGCAAAGCTTGTTTGGGACACCAGTGGCGAGCGAAAGTACGAGACTGGCGTAGATCACGGTGTTCTGTTCGTTCAGAAGAAGAACGGCGAGTACGAAAAGGGTGTGGTTTGGAACGGTCTGAAGACTGTCACCGAGTCCCCGGAGGGCGCTGAGGAGAACGCTCAGTACGCTGACAACATGAAGTATCTCGCGCTGTACTCGGCCGAGGAGTGGAAGGGTTCGATCGAGGCCTTCACTTACCCGCCGGAGTTCGAGCAGTGCGACGGCACCAAGGAGATCGCTCCTGGTGCGTATCTCGGTCAGCAGAACCGCAGTGGATTCGCTCTGTACTACCGCACCAAGGTTGGCACCGACACTGATTCCAACGCTGGTTACAAGCATCACTTCGTGTACGGTATGAAAGCCTCTCCGTCGGAGAAGGAGCATGCCACGGTGAACGATTCCCCGGAGCCGACCAGCTTCAGCTGGGATGTCACCGCGATCAAGCAGGTTGTCGAGGGCTTCGACCCTTCGGCCACCTTCACCCTCGATTCGACACTTGTCGATCAGACCAAGCTCAAGAGCATCATCGATAAGGTCGAGGGTACTGCCACGTCTGATTCGGCGCTTCCGTCCATCACGGAGCTCATCTCTGCTGTCAAGGCTGGCGGCTGACGAAACTAGGAGAAGAGAGTGCTCAAGATCAACATCGATGCGGACGAGTATTACGATCGAACAACTGGAGAGTTCATCGACATTGAGCCTGTGACTTTGTGTCTTGAGCACTCTCTTCTTGCAATTTCAAAATGGGAGGCGAAGTACTGCAAGGCCTTCCTCAGCTCGGAGAAGTCCAATGCTGAGATCATGGACTATATCCGAATGATGACTTTTGCTCCGGAGGATGTTGACCCGAATGTGTACATCTACATGCCGGAGGACAAGATTGGCGAGATCCAGCGTTACATTGAATCTCCGATGACTGCCACTACTTTCAGCGACGCCAAGAAGCGGCAGGAGTCTCGTGAGTTCATCACATCGGAACTCGTCTACTACTGGATGACGGCCAACAGCATTCCATTTTCTTGTGAAATGTGGCCGCTCCCGAGGTTGCTCACTCTGATTCACATTTGTGGTATCAAGAACAACCCCGACAATTACAAGAAGGGTAACAAGAAGCTGACCTCTTCGGCCATCGCCAGGAGGAAGGCACTGAACGATGCGAGGAGGGCGCAACATGGCACAAGCGGTTGACATTCTCAACCAAGCTGGCGTAGCCAACGCCACGGCCATCGTCGCAGCGAGTAACAACACGGGTCTGCCTCTTGGCGTAGCCATGGGTATGATCATGAAGGAGACCGGAGGCCCTAACATCTACGGCCATGACGCTGGTGGCGCATGCCAAGGATGGGGCCTTGTCACCGAGGACAATTTCAAGAACAACTTTCTTCCTGTTGTTCTCGGTGGTGGTGTCTCGAATGGCGTCGGACCGACGCAGATCACTTACCCGGGTTATTTCAAGAACAATCCTGATTATCCCTGGTGGGATCCTTACTGGAACTGTGTGTTCGGCTTCAATCTCTTGAAGTCGTATTGCGGTGGGGATTACTCCTGGGAAAGTCTTGCCCGTGCTGGCTCTACTTACAATTCCGGCAACCCAAGCGGGACGTACAACACCTACGGCAGGACCTTTGCGGATCTTGCTGTTGAGTGGACAGATCGTCTCAGCGGTGCCGGAACTGATGTGGATTACGAAGAAGGAGATGACATGCCCTCTGCAGAGGAGATTGCCAACGCTATCCTTGACGCGCAGATTCAGCGTCAGGAAGAGGAAGGTACGACCACTCTCCGAACGGAGATTAGCTGGCTTCCTGAGAATTTCAATAGGATTCCTGCCAATGTGTGGAATTTCAAGGTTGTCAGGAACGGTCTTCCGTCCGATGATCATCGTCAGGGCGAGGCGGTTTCTGTCGGTACCATCATGGCATGGCAGGACGCGTTTGTCAATGACATGAAGAACGCGATCACGGAGGCGGTCCGTGGTATCACGAACGACGACAAGGTCGTGAAGGCAGTGAAGGAGGCAATCGATGCTTACATCGACTACTCCAAGGCTGATCCAGGAACCGTTCCTGCAGCTGAGCTTTCTGATACGCTCGTTGTCGTCAAGAAGGGCGACACTCTCAAGGCCATCGCCACTGCAGCAGGCAAGACCATTGATGAGCTTTGCGCGCTCAATCCTGGTCTCGTGCCGAATTCGATTGTTGTCGGTCAAAGGATCAAGGTGAAGTAATGACCAACATCACTATTGCCAACCCGAAGTTCCGTGACTTCTGTTACGGCGTCTGGGCCATCGCGGCTCTGGCGCTTGTCAGTATCACGCTGTTCTGCAACGCCAGCAACGGTGCGTATGTGCAGCCCGATTGGGTGAATCCGGCGTACACTGTTGTCATGGCGCTCGGTGGCATTCTTGGCTTCGTCGCCAAGTCGCACACCGATACTTCCGTCACGAGGACGACGACTCCCGAGCTTGAGTCGGAGCCTGAGCCTGGTACTGTTCCGGCCGAGTAACTTCAAAATGGAAGGAGGAACCAGGAATGACGGTTCCCACGAACGAAACACCGGTCACTACTCTTGGTTGGAAGGTCGGTATGGTGTCTGGCCGAGTTCTCAGGGCTGTAGCTGATATTGGTCCTGGCGACGACACGTTTCCCGACGTGCTTCCTGCGAATGGGGACATCGTGTTCACGCCCAAGGTTCTGGAATCTGTCATTCCTGGTTCTCCTTCTGTCAGGGTTCGAAGTGAGACGATCACGGCGAGTCTTGACGCAGAGGGATATATCTCCAGGAATTTCAGTCGTGGCATTTGGCTTTGGGCGGGCACTTGGACGGTCAACGCGACTTCGGTTGGCGCCGGCACTTTTGAGATTCTTGTCACGGATAAGAATGACAAGAATCACCCACTGGATCTGTGGAGCTACTCTGCGGTTCCTCCGGCGCCTGGTGTCACTCAGTACACGCTCACGCTACCCGCGGGCGGTGTCTCAGGGCAGGTTCTTGCGCTTGGCGACGACGGTCAGTTGAAGTGGGTCGATGTATCGACTGGAGGAGGTACTGGCGAAACCGGTCCTCAAGGTCCAGCAGGGCCCAAGGGCGAAACCGGTCCTCAAGGTCCAGCAGGGCCCAAGGGTGATCCGGGGCCGAAGGGCGAAACCGGTCCTCAAGGTCCAGAACATCGGGTGACCCCGACCGAACTCGATCAACTTGTCGCTCTTGTTTTCGCCAAATTCACTGATGTCGCACAGAATGGAGCATGATAATGTCTGACCATGCAGTGATGCCGTATCGGCATTACAAGGAAGCTTGTGATGCAATTAGGGCCAAGGGCGCTGGATCTGCATCCATCAAGTCCGGTGACATGGCGGCGGCCATCAGTTCCATCTCCAGTGGTGGGCCGACTGTACCAGACATTTCGTTCACACGTATTCAGGGTTGTCCTCCGTTTGCACAAAAAGACGGCGACTATTTCGGTGATGATGTCCGATCGTATTTGACAAATTGGTTGGGGCAACCTGGAGATTTGTTGTTGACTGTTGTCATTTATTTTGGTCCTGTCTATCATCCGTTAACAATTCCTTTTGTTGGTACAGCGCGCTACAGCGGTAATAATGATGGTGTTTCGATACTGTGTGCGTTGTCCACACCGAACATGATACCGTTGTTCACCAGCGAACCGTCGAATAATTTTACAAATGCCGGCGAGTTGTTCTTCTTCAGAATTCGCGGATGTCAGCTCTATACGTCATTCGTCAATACCACCCTGCGTATTGAAAGTACGAAGAACGTGGATATGAATTCGGGCAAATTCAAGGCTCCTCGTACCGCGTCTTTCGCCGTTGCGTTCAGTTCAACGGCAACAGACATGTTGACTTGTACGACGAATGTCGTGGACAACGACGTTTTGAAGCACTCTTTCGACACGATGGAGTTCGACACTGGCGACAAGCACGTAAGATGTGCTTTCTTCAGTGCTGTCAAACAACGGACCACGCCCGGTGACGACGTTATGCAATTGACAATCACGAATCCTGGTTCTGGTGCGTACAGTTTCATGCAGACTGGCGTATTCTACTCATGACCAGAGTATATTTCGAGACTACTGGGTCGTTTTCCAAGACGCAGGAATACCTGTCACGTCTTCTGAGGTTCGACCCTATGAAGTATCTTGAAAAGTATGCTCAGCGTGGGGTCAATGCGCTTTCTGCTGCAACGCCGTACGAAACCGGCGCCACGGCCCGTGGTTGGGGATACGAAATTCACAAGACGCAGACCGGTTGGGCCATTTACTGGACCAATTCCAACGTCAACCATGGGGTTCCGATCGCGGTGTTGATTCAATATGGGCATGGAACGAGGAACGGGGGTTACGTGATGGGTAGAGATTACATCAATCCGGCGTTGCGTCCGGTTTTCGATCAGATCGCAGCTGATGTTTGGAGCGAGGTGACAAATGGCGACCATTGATGAGCAAATCGTCAAGCTTAAGATGGACAATGCGGACTTCAAGACGAAGGTCGCGTCGTCCATTGATTCTCTTGGTACCTTGAAGAGTTCACTGAACCTCGATGGGGCAACGAATTCGCTTCAGAAGCTGGCGAACACTGCGAAGACCGTCACTTTCGACAAGGCTTCAGAGTCTGCCAGTACTCTTCAGGCTCGATTCTCCACGTTGTCTGTTGCCGCTGGAGCGGCAATCGGCACGCTCGCGTCGAGAGTGACTTCAGCGGGTATGAGTATGCTGAAGGCTCTGACCATCGACCCGATTCTCGATGGCTATCATGAGTATGAGACCCAGCTGAATGCTGTTCAGACGATTCTTGCCAACACCAAGAACAAGGGCGAGAACATTCAGACGGTGAATGACGCTCTGAATGAGTTGAACACCTACGCGGACAAGACGATTTACAATTTCTCGGAGATGACGCGCAACATCGGTATGTTCACCGCCGCGGGTGTTGGCCTGAAGGATTCTGTGTCGTCGATCAAGGGTATTGCCAACCTCGCCGCTCTGTCTGGATCCAATTCACAGCAAGCGTCGACTGCAATGTACCAGTTGAGCCAGGCCATTTCCTCGGGAACGGTCCGACTTATGGACTGGAACTCTGTCGTCAACGCCGGCATGGGTGGTGAGGCCTTTCAGGAAGCCCTGAAGCGCACCGCTCGGGCGCATGGCGTTGCTGTTGACTCCATGATTCAGCAGGAGGGATCGTTCCGAGAGTCTCTGTCCAAGGGTTGGTTGTCCTCTCAGATCATGGTTGAGACCCTGTCTCAGCTGGCCGGTGAGTACAACAAGGAACAGCTCATATCCATGGGTTACACCGCGGAGCAAGCTGATGCCATTGTCGATCTCGCGAAGACCGCTGAGGAGTCTGCGACGAAGATCAAGACTTTCTCTCAGCTCATCGGAACTGTGAAGGAGGAGCTCGGTTCGGGCTGGGCTCAGACCTTCTCCATTCTGTTCGGCAACTTCGAAGAAGCCCAGGATCTGTTCACGACTGTCGGAAACGCAATCACGGGATTCGTCAGTCAAACTTCACAGGCCAGGAACGCAATGCTCCAGACCTGGAAGGACATGGGCGGTCGTACAGCCATCATTGAGGGATTGACCAATGTCGTCAAGGCTCTTGTCGCTCCGGTGAAGGCCGTTGGGATCGCTTTCCAGCAGTCGTTCAACGGTAATCTTGGCAAGGTGCTCGCCGATATCTCTATCGGGTTCCAACATCTCACTGAGAAGTTGGTTCCTTCGGACAAGGCGATGGACAACTTGACCCGGACGTTCAAGGGACTGTTCTCAGCAATCAAGATCATATTGTGGCCCATCGGTCAGTTGCTGAAACTGTTCGCGGCCCTTGTCAAACCGATTCTTGGTGCTGCGTTCGCAATCGCCAAGTTTGTTCTTGGTGGTCTTCTGACGCTGACTGCTCACATCGGTGATGTGATTGTCAAGTTCGACCAATGGGTCAACGGGTTCGACCCGATCGGTAAGCTTCTCGACTGGCTCGGTCAGAAGATTAGGGATCTTCTCGGTTGGTTCGACAAGTTGACTCACGGCAAGTTCAGCATGTCAAAGATCTTCGGTGACAGCGGCTCTTCGCCACTTGACAAGATGGACAAGGGGCTCTCTTCTCTGCAGAATCACATGAATGGGATGGACTTCTCTGCGGTCAAGAAGGCTCTTGAATGGATCGGTGACAAGGCAGAGGCCGTCGGCAAGAAGGTCAAAGACGCGTTGTTCCGCAAGGGCGTTGGTGTTGGTGCTCAGGAGCGTCATCGCGTTGGCGATGCGTCTCCGGGTGGTGTCCAACTCGATGCGAAACCGGTTCCCAACGAAGCCATCACGTCGATGCAGAAGTTCAAGAATCTGCTGCATGATCTGAAGATCATGTGGACCGGTGACGATGCCACTTTGTGGGGTCGCCTCGCTTACACGTTCACTCGTGTCGGTCAGGCTGCTCGTGACACCGCTGCTGGCGGGTTCATGGTCGCCAAGGCCAAGCTCAAGGATCTGTGGAAGACTGCGAGCCAAGTCCGACTCGACGACTTCTACAATCTTCTCATTGGCAAGGAGCAGAAGAACGCGCTGACTGATCTCATTGATCAGCTCGGGCTGAACAAGCTCGGCCCTGCGTTCAAGAACCTTGCTGGTCCGGTCAAGGAGTTCGGCGGACACATCCGCGAAGTCTACGGCCCCGACGTTCACACAGCTTGGGAAACCTTCAAGGGTCAACTCTCTTCCATCGGCGTCAAAATGAAAGAAGTTGGCAAACAGGTCTGGGATGTCTGCGGGCCGTCAGTCATTGCGGCGTGGAATGCTCTCAAGGGAGCGGCGGTCTACCTTGGTGGAGCCATCAAGGAACTCGCCGGTTCGGCGTTGACGAATGTGAAGGACTTCTTCGCTGGAATCGACTGGGCCGGAATCGGCGAGAAGATCAAGCATGTCGCCGACAACATCAAGGATTTCGCGGAGAGCGTCAAGAATGGTTCTCACGACGATGCCGGAACGATGTTTGTCAAGCTCGGCGACAAGGCGCATGCCGCTGCAGGCAAGATCAAGGAGCTTGGCTCTGCGATGGGGGGCAAGACCTCCGAGCTATTCAAGAAGTGGGGCTCTGACATCAAAGAGGGCGCCAACGCTTGGGGTCTTCCCGAGAAGTTCGAGAAGATCAAGAAGGCGGTTCTTGACAACAGGGGCAAGATTGGCGATGCACTCGATTGGCTCGGTGAGAAGTTCCGGTGGCTCGGCGACAAGATCAAGGAAGGCGTCAACAAGGGTTACGAAGCGCTGAAGAGCATGAACGCCTGGGACGCTCTTGTAAGTGTTATCAGTGGTATCTTCACTGGAATCATGGCTGGTTCGTTCGTGAACCTTGCAAGAAGCTTCAACAAGGTCGGCAGTCTTTTCAGCGAATTGGCCAAGACCGTCAAAGACGCCCGTGGACCGATCGTCGACACAATCAATGCGTACAAGGATTCCATGAAGGCCACCACGCATGACCTGAATGCAACGGCCATTCTCAAGTTGGCAGCTGCAACTCTGGTTCTTGCTGTGGCTCTGGCTATTCTAGCGTTGATTCCTGCGGATCGCCTCATGGCGGCAGCCGCCGCACTGGCTGTGATCTTCGGTGTCATCATCGGCGCTTGGTTCTTGTTCAATAAGAAGGCCAAGACTGCCAAGGAAGACACTGAGAATCTCATGTCCGGTGTGAAGAACGGTCTCCTTAAGAACCTTGAGAACATCACCGGTGGCCTCAAGAACATGTTCAAGGACATCGGTACGTCGTTCAAGATGGCAGGGCTTCTCGCCATTGCCGCGGGTGTTCTCCTCCTCGCCGGAGCCGTGTATCTTCTGTCGAAGCTCGACACGAAGGAGCTCGTAAAGGGAATCGTGGCGATCACTGTCATCACAGCTGTGATGGTCACTGCAGCCAAGGTTCTCGAACAGGGCGACAATGTTGCCAAGGGCGCGGGGCAGTTCATTCTCATGGCAGTTTCCATGATTCTGTTCTACTTCGCGGTCAAGGGATTCGGTGAAATGGACACCAAGCAATTGGTGAAGGGCATTCTTGCGCTCGTAGCCATCGTTGGTGCCATGACGTTGTTCTCGATGTCTGGGGACAAGTTGAAGATCGGTAACGGCCTCGCCATTCTCGCCACAGCATACTCCATCAAGCAGATTGTTGACGTCATTGATGAATTGTCAAAGCGCGACTGGAATTCATATCTCAAGGGCTTCGCCATGCTCAGCATGGTGTTGGGAGAGCTCATGGGTCTGTTCCTCGTCATGCCCGACAATGGATTCGGTGACGCTGCCGCAATGCTCGCAATGGTGATCGCCATTCAGGGTATGTGCCATATCATTGGCGAATTCGCCAGCATGGATTGGAGCACGTATCTCAAGGGCGTCATCATGATGACGATTGTTCTTGGCGAGTTGGTTGCAGCGGTAATGCTTCTGAAGGGGAGCGGTGCAGCAGAAGGCGCTGGAGCACTCATTGCCATATCTGTTGCCGTGATGATTCTCGCGGGAGCACTTCAGGTCCTTGGCTCGATGTCTCTTGCTGAGATGGGCATCGCGCTGCTCGGTCTTGCTGTTGGACTCGGTGTTCTGATTGCTGCTGCATATTTGGCGCAGGAAGTCGTTGTTCCAATGATGCTGCTGGCTGCGGCGATTGCTTTGATCGGTATCGCCGTTGGTGTGGCTGCAGCGGGTATCGCGTTGTTCGTGTTCGCCTTTGTTGCATTGCTCACGGCGGTCACTACTGGCGGCGTTGCTCTGATCGCACTGATCCCGTTGCTGTGCACTGCTATTGCGCAGGGTTTCATCAACATATTGTCGGTCATCGGTAGTAACGGTCCTACCATTGAAGCAGCTCTCACGGCTATCATCACGGCATGTCTGAACGCGTTGAGGAACTCGCTTCCCAGTTTCTTCGACTTGGTTCGAGACGCCATCATTGGCATGTGCAACACGATCAATCAGGTTGCCCCTGTGTTGATTCAAACCGGTATCAATCTTATCAAAGATTTCCTTCGAGCGATCAGGGACAACATCGGTGAGATCACACAGATCGCCATTGACATCATCGTCAACTTCATTGACACGGTCAGCGCCAACATCGGTCGGATCATCGATTCTGGTGTGAATCTGTTGCTGAATTTCCTTGACGGTATCAAGAATGCCATTGATCAGCATGCTAATGAGATTGGCGACAAGGCAATTGCAATTGGTGTGGCCCTCGTCAATGGCGTCAAGCGAGGAATCGAACGAATCAAGGATCAGCTGATGGACAGCATCCGTGGTTTGGCCGACAAGTTGCCTCAGTGGCTCAAGGACAAGCTCGGTATTCATTCGCCTTCCAAAGTGACCACCGAAATCGGCGAGTTCGTCGGGTTGGGTCTTGTCCGAGGCATTGACAACAGCGAGAAGTGGGTCAAACGATCCTCTGAGAATCTTGCCGAAAGTACCGGCAAGAGCATCAATGAGAAGTTCCGCGAAATTGTTGATGGTCTGACTCTCGACCCGGACTTCAACCCTGTGATCACTCCTACTGTGGATGATTCACAAGTGCGAAGCGCGGCATCGAGGCTCGGTGACCTGTTCAACAGTCAAAGCGCCAACGCAAGAGTTTCTGTCGGCGTCAATGACGCAGTCAGAGCTCAAAATGGAAGTGCATCGAACCCGAATGGGGTCAACACGGTCACTTTCAACCAAACCATCAACAGTCCGACTGCTCCCACGCGCCGCGAAATCTATCGCGACACGAAGGAGCTCATCTCGAACATCAAAAGGTATTCACGATGATCAAGACGGTGTCTGTCGCCAATCAGTTCGGTGACAAGATCAGCACGAATTTCGTTGGGGCGTATGAAGCTCCTTACGTCATCACAAAGATCGAGGGTCACGGACCGGTTGGGGCAGACATCAATCTGACTCAGTTCGCGACGAACGATGGTGCAATGTACAACTCGGCCAGGGTGGGGGAGCGTACACTTTCTCTCACCCTGGCTGTGGTTGCTCAGCCTGGCAAGACGATCGAGCACGCCAGGCGGTGGATTTACAAGACTTATGCAGTGAAGAATCGTGTCGAGATGGCGTTCGTGACCGACACAGGCACGTACATCCTAACGGGGTACGTCGAAAAGTGTGAACCTGACATCTTCGAGAAGATCACCAAGGTCAAGATAACGATCGTCTGTCCGGACCCGTATTTCTATGCTCCCGCAAGAACCGTTACAAGTATTTCAAGTGTCAAGGGCGGGTTTGAATTCCCGTTTGCGGACAATATGACCAACATCCCCAATGAGACTCTGTTTTCAATTGGGGAGAACAGCTTGACGTACTTTGTGAATGATCCTAACGTTGACGCGGAATGGATCAAGTCTGACAGGACAGGTTTGAATCGCTACGGCCAAGACATGTCGAGAATAGTCGAGAAGATAGTTCCCATGACGGGCCTGAATTATGAACTGGACAACGGTTGGGTTATGAAATATTTGACTACGATGGTCGATGACATGACAAATTCTGCGGTGAACATTGGTGTCATGAGTGAACTGGATCGTGAACTTGGTGGTACTGCTTACTTCCTGTACATCGACAAAACAAAAAGTGACGTCCTAAAGTGGACCAGTCATGCGCTGAAGTTCGGGAAGATCCAAAATAGCGCAAAGCTTAATATGGAATATTCTGGATCATTCGACAATGGCGTTGTCATCAGGTCGAAGCTCTACGGAAAGCTTGCCAACGTACCTAGGATTCGTTATTCCGACAGTGTCAAACCCGCTTCATATCTTGAAATCGACATGACGCGAGTCAAAGACAAGATTGGTGAGGACTTCGAGAAAGGCGACTATATTGAAGTCGGGACCAAGAATGGCGACAAGTACGTCCGCATATGGCACAAGAACCATTGGACGAGTTGTCTGAACGCTGTGGGTACAAAGCCGTATTGGCCAAGAATCCAACAAGGTCAGAACACGATCACATGCCTGATCATGGGTGACAATGTGAATCAGTACGCAGCTGAGCATGAAGTCGAGTACGACATCAAATACCAGGGGATCTGATGACATACGATGTGCTTGTCTATGATAACAATTGGGAGTTGCAAACCATTGTCGACAACTACGAGTCTCTTGTGTGGACCGACAAGGCTAAGGAATGCGGCGATTTCGAGCTGTACATGTACTACGATCCTGATCTCTGGAAGATTATCAAACTCGGTACATTTCTCCGGATCCAAGATTCCGAGCACACCATGATGGTCAACAAACGCGATCTCAAGGACACGTTTGAAGATGCTCCGCGAATGATATTCACGGGAACATCGATGGAGTACATAACGTCAAGACGCGTTGTGTACAAGCAGATCGATGTCACGGATACGCCTGGCAACATCGTCAACAAACTTCTTGACGAGAATTGCATCGATAGCCCGTTTCTGCAACAGTTTGTACCTGATCCAACAGATCCGAGCAAAAAGTACCGCGGAATCACTGGACTGTACAGAGACGAATCGAACTGGCAGCAAGAACTTGGTGACGTGAGCATCTCCAAGCAGTATCTCGGACAGAACATTTACGAAGCTGTTTCAGATCTTGTGAAGACATATTCATCGCCGATGTGTTACATTTTCGTACACCACACGGATGACAACAAGTGGCGGTGGCGTCTTGGCACCGGCGTTGATCACAGTTGGAATCAGGGAACCAATGAATGGGTCACTTTTTCAAGTGATTTCAACAACTTGAAGTCCGGTGAATTTGTTCAGGACAACGAAAAGTATGCAAATGCATTCTACATCACTGGTGCTGACCCTGGCAACGGTAACCCTCGGATAACTGTGCCCATCGAACGCGCCGTTGGCGACACGTTACAAGGTGGATTCATTTCTGGGATGAAAAGAATCGAGAAGTGGATCGACGGGTCGAGTGTCAAGTTGAAGGATGAAAACAACAAAGACATCCCATTTCGAACATACTATAATGAGCTCCTGTCATATGGACACTCGTCAATGCGAGAATACATAACGGAGACGAGTTTCACAGGAGATGTTGACCCGAACGTTCAATGGGTGTACATGAGGGACTATTACATCGGTGACATTGTGAATGTCGTTGACGACATGGGGAATGGTGCTATGTGCGCCATCAATGGAATGACAATCACAGCTGACAAAAATGGAATTGTAATCGTGCCCGATTTCAAGGCGATACGGACTATCACAGGATGAGAAAATGAACAAAGCAACAATTTCTGAACTCGTTCCCCCTACGGGTGATAGGTACAAGCAAGCCCGAGCCGCTAGAAAGGAACTCGTGTCCGAGCCAACGAATTGGTTCATCCCTCGTGTTGAGGGTTGGATGGTTGACGAGGACCGCGAGTGTTTTCTTGTTCCGATCAATCACCGCAAGGAGTCTGGAGATTTCATTTTCTCTATTCTGTCTGTTCCATTCGAGTTCGCGGTGAACGCGATGATCACCATGGAGGAGTGAAATGACATTTAGAAGTGGGTTCTGGAACAGTATTGACGGAGACCGTACATATTCTGCCGAGGACATGGCCATTCCGTTTGACGGGATCATCACCGAGGGCGTGTTCGCCAACTGGGGCGACGCGTTCAAAGCCACAGTCATTGACAATAGCACCATAACCATCGGATCCGGCAAGGCTTGGCTCAACAAGAGGTGGGTTCAAAACGACTCGGTGTATCAGATGCCGATCAATGTGTCTGACTATGCAAGTTCAACCGAACCTCGTACTGTAGTGGTGTGTATTGATCTGAAGACGGAAATATATTACCGGTTTGCGCAATTCCTCGTCGAAGAGCAGCGTTATTACAGTTCCTACACGGACATGCTCAACACAATCACTGATCGCAATACTGGGCGTAACACGTTGGTTTTGTTCGCCATCAATTTTGCTGCCGGTGATTCTTCGATTCAGCAATCGAGCATCACGAATCTCGTTGGAACGGCGTGGTGCCCATACGTGACAGCGCCTGTTCAGACGGTCACAGTCGACGACATTCGTAATAAGTGGGACACTTCATACAACGTGTTGATGAAAGACATCGTTGGCAACGCTCAGACAAAGGCGAACGAAGCCGAGAGCAATTTCGAAGCATCGTTCAACACGTGGTTCCTCACGTTGAAGAACCAGCTGAACGCCAATCAGGCTGCCAATCTGCAGAACCAGATCACAGCGCTCACAAATCAGCTCAACAAACTTGTGACCACCGGCACCGTCGATAACACGGTTCAGTTCTACAAAGACGGTAATCTTGTCGATTTCACCACGAGCGCCGGTGTCAACATCACCGCAGTCACTAAGTTTACAAACAACTCGTAAAGGATTTAACAATGACTCGAATTACGGATCTTACAGAGGCCGCATCGCTTGCGCAAACTGACGCCGTTGCTGTTGACGGTGCAGCTGGTACTCGTAAACTCAGTATGACCCAAGCTTTCGGACGACTGGCTGACACCTTCGCGCAGAACGCATATTTCCACAGGAACATTTACCGTGGGTATAACCTCGGTAAAACATTTACCTCCGATCAGAAGAATGCCATTCGTTCCGGCACGTTTGACAATCTCTACATCGGTGACTACTGGACTGACGGTGGGACGGACTGGATCATCACCGACATGGATTATTGGTATGGAATCGGTAGGAACAGTGCGACTCTTGTCAAGACACATCATGTGAACATCATTCCTCGACTTCCCATGGGCACCGCTGTAATGAACACCACCGCCACGAACACTGGCGGCTACATTGGCGCGAACATTCGTACCAAGTTCGCAGGAATCGTGTCGCAGGTCAACAATTTCTTCGGCGGCGGTTCGCTGCTCAATGCCCCTCGTCCATTCTCGTCGCAGACCGACAGTGGTATGACAACCGCCACGAGTTGGCTCGACGTTTGTACTTGTGAGCTGATGTCCGAGCGGATGGTCTACGGTTCCCCGGTGTTTGAGATTCAAAACGGCAAGCCCGCTAGCGCATCGAACCAGAACTCGGCTTTCGCCTGGAACCACACCACGGACATGACTCAGCTCGCGCTGTTCCGTCTTGCTCCGAGGTTCCGAATGGCCTCTGGCGATGGGCAGGTCGACAATGGTTGGTGGCTCAACACTCTCGCCAAGTGGGATCATTTCTGCGTGTGCAAGAATGGTATGGCAGACTGCCTTCCCGCCAACACATCGCTTGGTATTCGTCCTATCATGGGGATTATTGGATGATGCATTTCTTTGGTGGTTCCGCATGGATAGACGTATTGATCACCGTGTTTGTGACGGTACTTGCCAGCAATGGGTTCTGGGCTGTACTTCAGAAGAAGTTTGACCGGAATTCAACGGAGAAGAAGTTGCTTGTTGGTCTTGCACACGACCGTATCATCTACCTCGGCAAAGAGTTCATCGCGCGTGGTTGGATAACGTATGATGAATACGAGGATTTCATGAAGTATCTGTACATGCCTTATACGGAATACGGCGGAAACGGCGCCGCTGAGCGTATTTCAGCCGAAGTGAAGAAACTACCGTTGAGAGCCCACGACAATCGCCGCGAACATCGAGTACGAAAGGTAGACATGCAATGAGAACTCGCAACAAAATGCTGTTGTGCGCAGCGGGCATTGGGCTCACTCTTGTGAACGTCATTATTGGTTTGATTGACTTTCCTTTTGCTGACGTGGCGCAGACAATTTGCAATGTTGTCGTGTTGCTTTGTACGCTCGTACTGCTCGTGAACCTTGATCCTTCACTCAATGAATCCGAGCATGGTTCACTGATCATAAATGACGCCGATGAAGTGTATCTTGTGCTGAGCAAAGATATTTCGGAACTTCGGAAGAAGTCACACGTCGACCTTTCGGTTTATCTTTCACACAGCTCTTAATGAGAGACTAGAAAGGAATCATCATGAAGGATAATCTCTCCGAGCACTTCAACGCTGTGATCGAGGACCATCTCCAGAAGATGGATGATTACGAGCCCGGAACTGACGAAACCCGAAAGACAGCGGACGAACTCAAAGTTCTCATGGAAGCGAAGGCAACTTGCTATTCGCAGAAGAACTGGAAGGACTACGTCATGCCGATCATCGGTACTGTCGTTCCGATTCTGACCATCCTCGTCTACGAGGAAAAGGACGCGATCACATCGAAGGCGTTCGGATTTGTTCCGAAGAACTGACTGATACACTCTCGAAAGTAATGTGTGGTGCAATTCACACTGCACATTACTTTTTGCACATTCTCTTATGAGAAACACTACTTTTAGGAGAAAAAAAATGTTCAAGCACATCTGCGCAACCATTGGCGCTGTCGTGTTCGCCGCTTTCATCCTTGGTGCTTCTGTGGCATCACTGCTTCACGGAAGCCCGCTGATGATCATGCTGGTCGTCACGACGCTCATGCTGCTGGTTGCCCTCGCGGACGATGACAACAAGAAATCCGAAAGGATGTGACATCAACAGCACAAGTCTTAACCGGCTTGTGCTTTTTGCACATCTTCTTATGAGAAAGACTTCTACATAAGGAGATACAATGCTTTACGCAATCGAGCTCATCGCCAAGATTCTCGTCTGCCTCGCGGACCTGGCTGTGATCTGCGTGTCCATGATCACCGTGGCACCCATCACGCTCGTCCTGGCAGTCATCATCCTGGCCATTGTGCTCAACTCGATCGCAAAGGATATCGACCATACGAAGTAACATCAAAGCTACAGACCCCAACACGGCCTGTAGCTTTTGCACGTCTTCTTATGAGAAAGGAGGCACTATGAAGGACAAGTACAAGACCATTCAACTCATCGCGGCGCTGATATATTCACTGTTGGCAATCGGGATGTTGATGCTTGGAATGGCCCTAGGCATCCTGACGTGAAAACAACAGCACAAGTCTTAACCGGCTTGTGCTTTTTGCACGTCCTCTTATGAGAAGAACTCACTGAATGAAAGGAAACAATCATGTCTGACGACATCGAAATCCCCGAAGTCGACACCGATGACATCATCGAGACCTCTGACGAAGGCAGTTCTGTCGCCAAGCCCATTGCCCTCGCGGCAGCCGGAGTGGCTGCTGGCATCGGCATCTGGGTCGTAGGACAGAAGCTTTCGGAGAAGGTCGAGGGTGCCATCGTTCGGCACTGGATCAAGACCCGTTCGGAAGACCCCAACGACTCCAATCAGGAGGAGTGAACCTCACAAGGATACAGACCCCAACACGGCCTGTATCCTTTTTTTTCAACAGAGAAAGGAACCGCAATGTACATTCCAAAGCGTGGCTATGAAGACATGTCTTATGACCGAGTCGAGTATTATCCAGCGAGAGCATTGAGCGAACGAGATCAAACTCTCGTTGACACCGCTGCTGCAATCAACTATGGTTCGCTCGATCAGGGACTCGGATATTTTGTGACGAAGTGCTCTGACGGTAATCCGTGTGCGAATGACATCCATCGCTGAACGAAGGTGCGACACAATGAACGCGAAGGCATCCAACATCATCCAATCGGTGAACAATCATGCTCCGCTGATTTTCACGGCCACCGGCTCGATCGGTGTCGTGTGCACGGCGGTTCTCGCCGCCAAGGCTGGCCCCCGAGCTCGCGCTGCAATATGCGACTATGACATGGACAACCAAACGAACGCTACGGCTTTCGAGAAGGTCAAGATCACTTGGAAGATCTATCTTCCGACGGCGATCTGCGCTGTGGCGACCATTTCTACGTTGTTCTGCGGCAACCATATTGCTCTGAAGCGCGGAGCAAACCTGATGCAGGCATATTCCATTCTGGACACCACGTTCCAGGAATACAAGGGGCAGGTGAAGAAGGCGCTCGGCGAGAAGGAGGAGCGAAAAATCGACGATGCCATTTCTGAGCAGAAGGTGGCGTCTTCCAACACCGTTGTTCTCAGTGGACCTCAGCCTCTCACCATGGATGACCTGTCGGGTCGATATTTCAGGATTGACTCAGAAAAGATCCGTCAGGCGCAGAACGCGCTGAATGCCAGGCTCATTCAGGAGGACTGGATCAGTCTGAATGTGTTCTACGGACTTCTCGGGCTCGACCCGATTGGTCTTGGCGACGACATCGGTTGGAACGCGGATCGTCTGCTAGACATCCGATTCACGTCGTGTCTTACGGCGGAAGAAGAGCCGTGTCTCGTCATCAAGTACGACACGGTGCCGAAACCGGATTATTACAAGGGGTACTGAATGCTTGCGATCGTTGGAGCAACTTGCAGCGGCAAGAATTGGTTCGCCAACAAGCTTTGCACGGAAAATGGATGGGAACGGGTCGTCACTTGCACAACTCGTCCGATCCGTCCTGGCGAAGTGAACGGCGAAGACTACGTATTCATGGGCGACTACAACTTCGATTACCTTGCAGCACAGGGTAAGTTGATCAATGTTCGTGAATACAACACAGTCGAAGGAATCTGGAAATACGGCATTCGTCCAGCAGACATCGACATGAGCAAGAAGAAGCGTCTCATCATCATCGATCCTCTTGGCGCCACCAGGCTGTTCAAGCCTTGGCAGGTCGCCATGATGGTCGTTCCTCGTGATGTCCGCAGACAACGGGCCATTGCACGGGGTGATGACGAGGCAGAGTTCGCAAGACGAGATCATACAGATCAGCGTGACATTTCGCTGATGATCGATTTCTATCAGCGTTATTATTCGGAATTCCCGCAAATTATCACAAACAAATTCCAGGAGGTTCAACCGAAATGATCACCCGTGAAGTCACTTACATCGATTACAATGGCGATGAGCAGACCGAGAAGTACTACTTCGATTTGACGGTCCCCGAGATGCTTGAGCTGTCCTTCAGCTCTGCTGGCGATATCCAGTCGACTCTTGAGCGGCTGTCTAACAGCCGTAAGGTCGGCGAGATCTTCAACATCATCCAGACGCTCATTTTCAAGAGCGTCGGCGTCAAATCCGACGATGGTAAGCGGTTCGTCAAGAATGAGGAAGTCCTCAATGACTTCAGGCAGTCTCGTGGATACGAGGCATTCCTGATGAAGATGATGCAGGACACCGACTACGCGAGCAAGTTCATCGAGCAGCTCATTCCGCAGGATCGCATTCAGCAGATCGCTGGTGTCGAGAAGGTCGACAGCGGAAAGCATCCTCTGGCAATGGACAAGAAGTGAGGCTGACGAATGGCAACTGTCAATCTTCCGAGTAATTCCATCATGCCTGAGAAGGGCGGGAACTACTCGGACAACAACAGGCCGAAGGTCAACGCGGTTGCGAAGGGCCAGAAGCGTAAGGAATCCGCAGGAAAGAAGCTCAAGCGATCGATCATCGCTGAGGACGGCCGTTCGGTCGCCGAGTACATCCTGATGGATGTGCTGCTTCCCGCAGCGAAGAACACCATTTCCGACGTTGTGTCGGAGTCAATTCAGAGACTGTTGTTCGGCGACAGCGGACCGAATCGTCACAAGAATGTTCGCGATAATCGTTCGTACGTGAGCTACAACAGTTTCTACAACAAGCCGAGGGAGTCATATTCTCACAGAGCGAGGGCAACACATGATTTCGATGAAATCGTGCTCGCCAGTCGGGATGAAGCTGATCGAATTCTTGATTCGTTGGCAGATCTCATCTCTCAGTACGATGTTGCGACGGTGGCTGATCTGTATGATCTTGCAGGGGTCACCAGTTCGTACACTGATGCAGAATGGGGTTGGTACTCCATCGGCGGTGCGTCGCCGCGACGAATTCGTGAAGGTTATATTCTGGATCTTCCGCGACCAGTAGCGGTGAACGACAGATGAATGTACACCAGATGAGGGTCCGGGTAGCCGAGTGTTATCCGGGCCCTCGCTGGGCCAAGAAGGTCCAGCAAATGAGTGACGGTCAAGTGATCGCCATATTCTACAGGCTTTCGAAGAAAGGAATGATAAAATGAGCTTCCGTGAAAAGTTCGAAAACGCAAAGCTGCATGTTGAGGAGGCCTCTCCGACGATCCTCACTGCCATTGGGTGTGTCGCTGTTGTCGGCAGCGCTGTTCTCGCAGTCCGTCAGGGACTCAAGCACCACAATGAGGTTGTCGACAATCATCACGAGATGATTGACGCAGTAAACCTTTGCCATGACAATCCGGATGTCTACAAGAAGCGTATGGGCGAGGAGTACACTGAAGAGGACTACAAAAAAGATCTCGCCATTTCTTACACGCAGACCGCCGGTCTGTTCATCAAGACGTATGGCCCTTCGCTGGCCATGATGGCCGTTGGCATCGGTTGCATCTGCAAGGGTCACAGCATCATGCTCGGTAGGACGGCCGCGCTGTCCTCTGCGCTGAATGCTCTGCAGGCGGCTTGGAACAGGCGCAATGAGGTTGAGAAGGTCGAGCGTAATGCCGTCTCTCAAGACAACACGGTCGAGGTGCCCGAAACTGCTGGAACGAACAACAGTGTGAAGAACATCAGTTCCAGGAAGAATCTGCTCAGCAGTCCATATTCTCGGACCTTCGACAGCTCGTCCAGGAATTGGGAGCCTTCTCGCGACTACCAGCTGCTCTTCCTGAAGACGCAGCAGAACATGGCGAACGACCTTCTCCGGACGAGGGGTCACGTCTTCCTCAATGAGGTCTACGACATGCTGGATCTCCCTCGCTCTCCCGAGGGCGCTCTTGTCGGCTGGGTCAAGAGCCCGGACAATGGCGACGGTTTCGTCGACTTCAATCTCTCTGACCCCAGGAACTTTCCTGAGGATCCCGATTTCATCACTGGCACCTGGAAGCTCGACTTCAATGTCGATGGTGTCATCTACAATCTCATCTGAAAGGAATCACTGAAATGAACAAGAACATCATCGCTGCTGCGGCTGGTGTCGCCGTTGGTGTCGCCCTCGGTTTCACCAGGGACAAGATTAAGGCGCTCCGTGCCGCGAAGGAGCTCGAAGAGGATATTCTGGAGCCCGTCGAGAGCACCGAAGAATCGGAGCCTGAGCATGACGAGGAAATCGTTGTGCACACGCCTGTTGACGACGTGATCGACCTGGACAAGGCTATTGCCGACGCGCAGGCCATGATGGACGAGAAGAACAACCCTCGCCCGGTCAAGAAGGTCGACCGCAAGGTGGAGTCTGTGACCGATGAGCCTGGATGGACTTACCCTGACGAGGAGACTTACATCGAGCATGAGGACCTTCCGGAGAAGAGCCTTTTCTGGTTCATCAATGACGACATGATCATTGACGACGACGATCTTCCGATCACTGACTACGTCGAGAGTTTGATCGGGGATCTGTGCGAAGTCACCAAGTCGAACGGTGATCGTGGCTTCTGCATCAACAACAAGGAGGGGCTGCGTTTCTCCATGGAGATCATCAAGGAGCCGATTGCTGAGTACATGCACAAGCTTCACGAGGACCTTGATGATTTCGATGAAAGCGAGGATGACGAGGATGAATGATATTCTAGTCGATCTCTATGCGCCTGATGGATATAGGGATCTCTGTGGAAAACTGAATGAGATCCCTTTCCATTCTGATATTCGAGACGACAACAACCGAATCGACGACGCAATCTATTTCCGTGAGGAGATTCTTAAAGAGTACGTAAACGAGCCGCCGACTGTGTTGCTCGTTCTCGTGGCTCTGCTCGATCGTATGAGTCTCATACTCGACAACGAGTATTCGATCAAGGATCTGCTCGAGGAGTGCATTTCCAACGCAGATCTCGGCTGGTACTCGGACAATCACACAGAGAAGCTCCCAACCTGGGCGAACCGTGTCGAGAACGAGGTGGAGCGTGTTCTGGATCGTGAAATCGACAAGAACGGCAAGGGTGGGTGGTTTCCGACACAATCGTACTTCGGAAATCAGAAGAAGATGTCACTGTGGAAGCAGATGAACAATTACGTCATGGACGGAATGCTCGCTGATATTTGGTAAGGAGGTGGACCATGGATTTCTTCAAGGTCCAGGTACGGGAGACCAAGCATGGGGTTGAGATCGCCCCGGCCTTCCGTGTAGGTCGTTCGAAGGATCTGATGGTCCGTGCACGAGCCTTCTACGCAATCTGGGATGAGGAACGCGGTTTATGGTCGACGGACGAGTATGACGTCGCTCGTCTTGTCGACCGCGAACTGTACGCGAAAGCTGATGAACTGAAGGAGCTGCATCCGAAGGTGCTCTCCATGACGGATTACTCCACCAAGTCTTGGAAGGAGTATCGTGAGTTCCTGTCCAAGCTCAATGACTCGGCGGTGGAACTTGATGGACGCATCATGTTCGCCAATGAGAAGGTTGAGCGAACTGACTATGCTTCGCATGTTCTTCCATATTCACTGGTTGACAGCGATCATTCAGCGTTCGACGAACTCCTCAACAAGCTCTACGAGCCTGCTGAGAAGGAGAAGCTGCTGTGGTCCATCGGAGCGATAGTCTCCGGTGATTCCAGATATTTGCAGAAATTCGTTGTGTTGTACGGCAAGAGTGGCGCAGGAAAGTCGACTGTGCTCAACATCGTGCAGAGTATGTTCGATGGGTACTGCTCGCCGTTCGACGCGAGAGCGCTCGGCAACGGTTCGAATCAGTTCGCGCTGGAGCCTTTTCGTACGAACCCGCTCGTTGCCATTCAACATGACGGCGATCTGTCACGGATCGACGACAACACCAAGTTGAACTCGATCGTTTCTCACGAGACGATCCCGATCAATGAGAAGTACAAGCCGCAGTACTACATGCGGCCGAATGCATTTCTCATGATTGGCACGAACACACCGGTGAAGATCAGTGACGCGAAGTCAGGCCTGATTCGCCGACTGATCGACATTTCGCCTACAGGTGAGACGTTCAGCGCCCCGGTGTACCAACGTCTCATGCGAGACATCGCTACAGAGTACGGCGCCATCGCGAAGTACTGCCTGGACGTTTTCAAGAAACTTGGCAAGCACTACTACGATGACTACGTTCCGGTTCAAATGATGTTTCGTACAGATGTCGTGTTCAACTTCGTTGACGAGATTTCCGGACAGATCATGCATGACGACGGGATCAGCCTTCGCTCTGCTTATGCACAGTACAAGCAGTATTGCGCTGATTCACAGATCGTGCACATATTGCCGATGTATGCCTTCAAGGAAGATCTGAAGGAATATTTCGGCAAGTTCGAAGAACGAGCCATTGTCAATGACGAGAGAGTCAGGAGTTGGTACAGCGAATTCAAGAATGAGCTCATTTTCGGTGCGAAGAAAATCGATGACAGGGACGAACGTCGATGGATTGATCTCAAGGACCAGCCGTCAAAACTTGATGTCTTGTATGAGGATTGTCCTGCGCAATACGCATCTGACGATGGAATTCCGGCAAGGCCGTGGGACGTGGTCACGACAAAATTGAAAGACATCGACACGACCAAGGAGCATTTCGTCCGTCCTCCGGTCAACCACATCGTGATTGACTTCGATCTGAAGAACGACGAAGGTGAGAAAAGTCTTGAAGCGAACATCGATGCGGCTGAGCAGTGGCCAAGAACATACTGTGAGACCAGTCGCTCAGGCAACGGACTCCATCTGCACTATGTCTATGACGGCGATCCGACCGAATTGGCCAACGTGTATTCGCCCGGAATCGAGGTCAAGACGTGGTCCGGAAAGTCGTCTCTACGTCGCAAGAAGAAGTTGGTCAATGATGAAATGGTGACACATATTTCATCGGGGTTGCCGCTCAAAGGAAAGAAAGTGATCAACAACCAAACATTCACGAGTGAAGCAGGACTGCGCAAACTCGTTGAGAAGAACCTTCGCAAGGGGGTGCATCCTGGTACGAAGCCGAGCATCGATTTCATCAAGCACATTCTTGATGAGGCGTACAAGTCTGGCAAATCGTACGACCTGAATGACATGCGTGGGCATGTTCTGGCATTCGCCATGCGGAGTACTCATCATTCAGAGTACTGCCTGCAGCAAGTGTCGAAGATGCATTTCCGGTCTGGTGATGAGGAGACGCCGGACACGCCGTTCAACGATAGTGAACCGATCGTATTCTACGACGTTGAAGTGTATCCGAATTTGTTCCTGATCTGCTACAAGACCATTAACGGAGACTGTTTGTCAATGATCAACCCGAAGCCGACCGAGGTGGAGAACCTGATCAACAATCGCTTGATCGGGTTCAACAACCGGCGCTACGACAATCATATTCTTTACGCGGCGATGATGGGCTACTCGAACGAGCGGCTCTTCAAGTTGTCGCAGAAGATTGTTTCCGGCGACCGTACCGCCATGTTCCGTGAGGCGTACAACTTGTCGTACACCGATGTGTACGATTTCTGCTCCAAGAAGCAGAGCCTCAAGAAGTGGGAGATCGAGCTCGGCATTCATCACCAGGAGATGGGCATTCCTTGGGACGAGCCATGCCCTGAGGAACTCTGGCCGAAGGTCATCGAATACTGCTGCAATGACGTGAAGGCGACCCAGGCGGTCTTCAATGCACGGCAGGAGGATTGGAAGGCCCGATGCATGCTGGCGAACATCGTTGGCATGACGCCGAACACGACTACAAACACTATCACACAACAGATGGTCTTCGGGAATGATCGGAATCCGAAGTTCATTTGGACAGACCTGTCCAAGGAGTTTCCGGGATACGAGTACAGGTTCGGCAAGTCAACTTACATGGGCGAAGAAGTCGGGGAGGGCGGATACGTTTATTCAGAGCCCGGCATCTACAAGAATATCGCTCTTCTTGATGTTGCGTCCATGCATCCTCACTCGATCAAAGCACTCAACTTGTGGGGTGATGAATACACCAACAGATACTTCGATCTTGTACAGGCTCGTATCGCCATCAAGCATGGCGAGCTCGACAAGCTCAAGACCATGTACGGTGGTAAGCTTGCGCCATATGTGAGTGATGATCCTGCAGAGCAGAAGATCCTCAGCACTTCGCTGAAGATCCCGATCAACTCCATGTACGGTCTGACTGCTGCCAAGTTCGGAAACAGGGCCAACGGTAACTCCGGTCAGAACAACAAGGACAACATCGTGGCAAAACGCGGTGCACTGTTCATGGTCTGGTTGAAGCACCAGGTCCAGGAGCGTGGGTTCACCGTGGCTCACATCAAGACCGACTCGATCAAAATTCCCGATGCAACACCCGAAATCATCGAGTTCGTCATGGACGCCGGGAAGAAGTATGGGTACACATTCGAGCATGAGGCGACTTATGACAGAATGTGTCTTGTCAATGATGCTGTCTATATTGCTCACGATGCTGAGGGATGGCATGCTACGGGACTACAGTTCCAAATCCAATATGTATTCAAGACGATGTTCAGCAAGGAGGACATCAAATTCGAAGACCTCTGCCTCACTAAGAGCGTGAGTAAGGGTCACATCGTAATCAGAAAGAAGGATGGTGACCATTTCGTCGGTCGTGTCGGTTCGTTCTGCCCAGTAAAGAACGGAGGGGAACTGTTGCGTCATGATAATGACAAGTTCTACGCGCTGTCTGACACCAAGAGTCATCTCTGGGCTGAAGCGGAATCTGTTTCAGACGAGGACGACATCGACATGGACTTCTGGTATGACAAAGTGTTGGAAGCCAAGAGCACAATCGAGAAATACGGTGACTTCGATGAGTTCGTTGCGTGATTTTTACACATTCTCTTATGAGAGAAAGGACTCATTATGCACCGATACGATTACCGAATCAACGGAACCGACAAGACTTTCAACTGCACCCCGCAGTACATGCGCTGGCTGAATGACCAGGCGTTCAAAGGTAGGAACCTCGACATTCCTTGTACCCACAAGGAAATCGAAATGTTCTACCATGAGCTCCACAACATCTTCCAGATGCTTGACGCTGCCGAGCAGAAGATCGTCTTCGAGAACTACAAGACCGGCGACGCATTCGTGCTCGTCTGACCACAACTCAATAGACAAAAGGTTGAGCCGTGCTTGCCACTTACGCCGCGGCTCTTCCTTTTGCTTTTTTGTAGAAAGGAAAACGATGGTACTTTCGAAAGAATTCGACACAGTCGACGCCACGCCAATCGGTGAAGATGTACGGCATCTAGAGGAGCCGAATGAAAACATCGTCAACATGATCATGGCTGTGTATATTCGTAAGTCGCTTCTCGACGGCGACGGTAATTATCAATACGCCATCAACTGTCGACGTGGCCGCAACGAACTGGTCCGTATCATGTTCAATGGTCGGGACTGGTATTTCGGTGTAACCCCGGAGGGCGGCGTTCCACAGCACCCCGTCAAGGTCGATCGTGAATGTCTCGACATTTGCACAGTCGACAACATTTTTCATCCGTTCGCTGTTAGTGAACGTGTTGGCAAGATGACGATCCGTGATCTGCTGCAGGATGTTTACTCGTATTATGTGGCGTTCACGAGGGAGCACAACAAGGACATCATACCGCCGTACAAGTTCGTTGACGTTTGCAATCGCAGCAAAATCATGCCCAGGATCTGTTACGATGACCTGATTCGAGCCAATTCAACTTGGATCAAATCTTGCAATGAGAAGATGTATGATCCGAACACATCTGACAACGATGTGCAACGCCTCACTCTTGAGAAGAGTGAATACCAGTACAGAATCAATGACATGCTCACAGTCAAGTATGCCATGCTTTTTGCAGAAAAGGAAAGAAAATGATTTACGTTCGTGGATGTTACGTCGACCGCGTCGAAATCAAGTCATTCGGACGAAACATCGAAGAAGACGTAACGCTCATGCTGATAGCACTTCGTGACATCAAGATGTCGAGGGGGGGCTACTGCGACGCCCAGTATGAGATCGACTGGCACGTCACGGATCGGAACGGCCCGGTGAAAGACAACAACGGCGACACTGTTGCGTGGTGCAAGCTGCAATATGTTGGCAACCAATGGATCTACTGTCACAACAACATTTGCATGCGGTTCACCCGAAAAGAACTCAAGACATCGATCCTGTACGTGAGGGACGAAGATGCGTTCGTGTCCCTTGATGAACTGCTCAGTACGATCATCTCGATTCTCGTTGGAATCGGAATCCCGGAGCAGTATTTCTTCTCGAAGAAACAGCGGGAATTCCTAAAAAACTGTGGGGCTCGCCGAGCCATGGAGGACAGGTTGATCGATGTCAGTGCTCGTATCGACATGCTGGAACAGCGCATTGAGCAAGACAGTCAGAATGAGCGAGATGACGAAGTGAACTATAGCCTGGACCTCATGCGACGGAGTCTTGAGAACGCTCTGTTCGATCGGGACAACACTGAACGATTTCTTGCGGCAATCAACATCTGAAAGGAACAACAATGCCCAACAACATCGCAATTGAGAACGCGCATATTCTCTTCCGCAATTTCAGCGGCCAAGAGAGCCGGTTCAACCTCGCAGGGCGCAGGAACTTCTGTGTGGTCATTCCGGACGACGACATGGCCAAGCGTCTGATCGATGACGGCTGGAATGTGAAGCGACTCCGTCCGAAGGACGAGGGAGACGAGGAGACCCCTTATCTTCAGGTCGCTGTTGCGTTCAACAGTTACCCCCCGAAGATCGTTCTGATCTCCGGCAGCAACAAGACGTATCTCGATGAGAGCACCGTCGACATGCTCGACTGGGCCGACATCCAGAACGTCGACCTGGTGATCCGGCCCTACCAGTGGGAAGTCAACGGAAACCGGGGGATCAAGGCGTACGTGAAGTCCATGTACGTCACCATCGATCAGGACGTCTTCGCGGAGAAGTATGATGCATGAGAACGTCACCTCAGAACACATCAACGAGTACAAGGATTTCCTCGTGGACATCTACAAGGCCGAGTTCGGCTTGGTCGATGAGCCGACACAATCGCAACCGATGTATCGGTTTGTGCTGTACCACAGGGACGGGTCCGCGATCACCAAGTATGCCTCCCCTTATTCGCTCACGCACTTCAACAAGTACCAGAAGAAGATGTTCTGACATGGATGATCGTGATGCGTATCTGACTGCTTGTGAGAATATCGCCGTGGAACTAGCGGCAATGGTTGACTCTGCCGACTACTCATGGGGCACGAGCATCGATGACCCGTCCGTCGTCAGATTCACTGCACGTGTCGCCATGAATGACGTTGTAATACTGTCCTGTCGGAAGGACAGCGTGTTCATCAAGAATCTGATGAGGGGGGTCAAGAAGGTTGCCACCGACTCTGCTGCCACAGCAGAGAACCGCGGTTGACAATCTTCGCGATGGTTGCATATTGAACGGAGGGGTGGGCAGTGGCAAGAGTATCACGTCAATCGTGTACTACTTGGAGAACCACAAGCCCGCCCCTCTGTTCATCATCACCACTGCGAAGAAGCGCGATTCTCTGGAATGGGAACAAGAACTGGCGAAATTCGCTATTAGTACGCATGAACCGTGCCAGATCTCTGTGACAATCGACAGCTGGAACAACATCAAGAAATACGTAGATGTCGTCGGGGGCTTCTTCATTTTTGATGAGCAGCATCTTGTCGGCAGTGGCATGTGGGTCAAGTCGTTCTACAAGATTGCCAAGAACAACACTTGGATTCTGTTGACTGCCACCCCCGCGGACACTTGGTCAGATTATGTACCGGTGTTCAGGGCCAATGGGTTCATCAAGAACAAGACCGAGTTCGAACATGAGTACTGCGTGTTCAATCGTTTCACCAAGTATCCACAGATCGAACGGTATGTTGGCACCAAGAGACTCGAACGATTTCGAGACCAGATCTTGGTGGACTTGATCGTGCAGCGGGGGACGATTCGTCACGCTACCTATGTTCCTTGTAGTTATGACAAGCTTGAAGTGAAGCAGCTGAACGCCACAAGATGGAACTATCTTGATGACAAGCCGATAGAACAAGCCAGCGAATACTTCTCAGTTCTAAGGCGGATCATATATCTCGACCCGTCCCGGATAGACGCTCTGTACGGCATTCTAAGCCATCATCAGAAGTCCATCATATTCTACAACTACAACTTCGAGTTGGACGCTCTGAGGCGGTCTCTGGCCGTTCTGAAGGGTACTGTGGCGGAGTACAACGGGCACAAACACGAGCCCATTCCGGACACGGACTCCTGGTACTACTTGGTTCAGTATAATTCCGGTTGCGAAGGGTGGAACTGCACCGAGACGGACACGGTGGTGTTCTTCAGTCAGTCCTATTCATATCGTCAGACGGAGCAGGCCATGGGGCGTATTGACAGAGTCAACACCCCGTACAAAGACTTGTGGTACTACTTCATTCGATCCAACTCAGGGTATGAGCTTGCTGTGTCGCGGGCTCTCAAGAGCAAGAAGAAATTCAACGAAACTTCTTGGTACAGAAAGGCTTTCAAATGATTTTCAACGCACTCGCAATGTTCATGTGCGGGCTGTTCTTCGTTGCGCTTTGTGGTTCAATCATCGCGTGCGTGATTGCTTTTGCGAAGAGTGTCCTGGAAAAGCCCATCTTGTGGGGAGACAGTTTTGTACTCTGCGGGGTACTGTTCATGAGTATTCTCGCGCTCATCGGGGACTACTCCATCATCACCATGATTGGAGCCCCGGCATGATTCATTCACAGCCTTCGTCTGTATGAAGTATTACAAGGAAAGAGAACAAATCATGTACACCAACATTCGGTCCTGGGTCGAGGCGCTGATCACCTGGGCCAAGGAGAACAACCTTGACGTCGACTACTACACAGACACCCATCTCGGGGTGAATCTCCCGAACGGTATGCTGCATATCAACATGACCAAGCCTGATTCCTGGCGAGTGAGTACACTCCCGAAGGGAGACCTGGAAAAAGAGCACATTGTGGTCGATGAGATAGACGATCACCAATTGCGTGTAAGGCGTGGCCCGACGTTCAAGCTGAAGGTAGTTCAGTACCGTCCGAATGCCAGTGATGACTGGAAGTTCATGGACGCTTCTCGCGACATCGCCAAACTTATGGATGGGCCGCTCCGGCGGAACTTCCTGGAAAATGTTGTCTACGCCGAGTCCCGGCATCTAGTTTAAGCTCTGAGAGAACTAACAGGTCCACACGGCCTGTTAGTTTTTGCCCACTTTTGCCCACTTTTGCCCACTTTTGCCCACTTTTGCCCAAAAATTGGGCATGGTTCATTTACAGTGCGACTAGGGGTTTTACCCTTTTTCTGCCCAATTCCCACTTTTCTCTTTAAAAACTTTATATAAAAAGTAATATATATATAAGAGTTTTGGGCATGTTTTGGGCAAAAGTGGGCATAGCCCTCTGACAAGGGGTTTCACCAAAATGTCGACATTTCGTCCAAGCAAAACCCCTAGTCAGACCGTGGACACGCTTTTGGACACAAAAGTGGGCACGCAAAACTCCTAGTCACAGCGTTTTTTTTATATAGCGTCTTATGAGAGAAAGGAAACACCATGTTCAAGTGCTTTGTTGACGTTCAATTCAACAATTCGAACCTCACCCTCTGCATTCCGCGGAAGCTCGTGACCGACTGGAATGCGACCATATGGGGAAGGGTTACGAGATCAACACATCAGCAACAACTCTGAAACTGAACCGAATCTGACATCTACAAGCTTACAGGACCACACATCCTGTAAGTTTTTTCTGACATACGAGGCCGAAAACATGGGGTTGACTAGGGGTTCTTTGCTTTTCACACATTATCTAATGAGGAGACTCAGATTATATCTCATCATATGATCGAATTCGCTCTCAAAAGAGCGTATCTCCTCACACCTCAACTTATTTTTGGTCTTGAGGATAGCCATGAAGGAATCAGAATTCCAACACAATCTCCTTGTCAAGCTCAAGATCCGGTTCCCCGGCTGTGTAGTCATGAAGAACGATGCCAACTACAAGCAGGGTTTCCCCGATCTTCTTGTTTTGTACAAGGACAAGTGGGCCTGTTTGGAGTGCAAGCGTTCAGCTGACGCACCACGTCGCCCCAACCAAGAATATTACGTTCGTATGCTCGGTGAGATGAGCTATGCTTCATTCATTTCTCCAGAGACGGAGGAAGAGGTTCTAGATGAACTGGAACGAACATTCTGCGTTCGCGGGTGAACACGCGTTTCTCAGTGCATCCAAGTATCATTGGGTCAACTACGATGACGAGAAGCTCCTCGCCACATTTCGTACAGCGCAAGCTGCTGCGAAGGGGACAGAGCTTCATGCGTTTGCTGCCAAGGCCATCACACTCGGTATCAAGCTGCCGCGCAATGACAAGACCATCAACGCATATGTCAACGATGCTATCGGTTTCAAGATGACTCCTGAGCAACCGCTTGTTTATTCTGTGAACTGTTTCGGCACAGCAGACGCCATCTCATATCGTAAGGGTCTGCTGCGCATCCATGATTTGAAGACTGGCACCGGTCGGGTCAGCATGAAACAGCTTTACATTTATGCAAGTCTGTTCTGTCTTGAGTACAAGGTCAAGCCGGCGGAGATCGACACGGAGCTTCGTATTTATCAGAACGATGCTGTTGCAATCGAGCAGCCCGATCCAGACGATGTCACGCATCTCATGGATCTTATTGTTCATTTCGATCGTCTGATCGAGAACGCAAAGGGTGAATGATGTACATCATTTCCGAAGATGAACTCTTCCATTATGGAACTCCTCGACGCTCCGGTCGTTATCCTTGGGGATCGGGTGAGGATCCATACCAGCATGGCAGTGGATTTCTTGGCGCGGTGGAGACCATGCACAAGTCCGGCATGAGTGAGAGTGAGATCGCAGAAGCGCTTGGCATGAGCATTCGCGATCTTCGAGCCAGGAAGTCTGTGGAGAAGAACAACCTCCGTTCTTTGAACGCCGATCGAGCAACGGCACTCAAGGAGAAGGGTTGGTCCAAGTCTGCCATTTCGCAGGAGCTTGGCGTGTCCATGTCGACCGTGACCAAGTTGCTCGCCCCGCAGACCAAGGAGCGCGCCGAAGCCACGGCGAACATTTCTGACGTACTCCGTGAGAAGTTGGACAACGGTGGTTATCTTGACATCGGTAAGGGTACCGAGACCATCCTTGGTGTCAGTGACACCCGTCTTGCTGCTTCAGTCAAGAAGCTTGAAGACGAAGGTTACACCGTTCACACCATGAAGGTCAAGCAGCTCGGCACGGGCGAGATGACCACGGTCAAGGTTCTTGCACCGAAGGGCGCAACGAAGAAGGATTGCTTCGAGAACCGAGACTCGATTGAAATTCCCGGTGCCAAATCTTTCGACAACGGGAACACCTTCGTGAAAATCTCGCCGAACAAGGAAGGCATTTCCTCCAAGCGACTTCATGTTGTGTACGCAGAGGATGGTGGAACTGAGAAGGATGGCGTCATTGAGATCCGTCCGGGTGTTCAGGATCTGAGCCTTGGTCGTTCCTCTTATGCACAAGTTCGTATCGCTGTTGACGGTACTCATTATCTCAAGGGCATGGCCATGTACAATGAGGACCTTCCGAAGGGCGTTGACATTCAGTTCAACACCAATAAGAAGAAGGGTACTCCTGTGCTTGGCAAGGGAGATGACTCCGTGCTCAAGAGGATGAAGGACGATCCTGACAATCCGTTCAAGTCAACCACCGCTCCTCCTGAGATGTTCAAGGGCAAGGACGGCAAGCTGCACAAGAGTGCGGTCAACAAGGTTCGTGAAGAGGGTGACTGGGACGAGTGGGCCAAGACCCTTTCGTCTCAGGTCCTTTCCAAGCAGAGCGTGAAGCTTGCTCGTGAACAATTGGGCAAGACTCGTGAAGCATACAAGAAGGATTACGACACCATCAATTCGTTGACCAACCCTGTTGTGAAGAAGAAGCTGCTGGAATCGTTTGCTGACCAAGCAGACTCGGCTGCCATTTACATGAAGGCAGCGGCAATGCCTCGGCAACGAACGCAGGTTATTCTTCCGCTCAAGCATCTCAAGGAGAATGAGATCTACGCCCCGAACTTCAGAGATGGGGAGAAGGTCGCGCTCATTCGTTACCCGCATGCTGGTACATTTGAGATCCCCGAGGTTGTCGTCAACAATCGCAATGCCAAGAGTCGGCGTATTCTTGGTAAGGCATACGATGCTGTTGGTATCAACTCCAAGGTCGCCGAGCGACTGTCTGGTGCAGACTTCGATGGCGATACTGTGTTGGTCATTCCGAACAACAGCGGCAAGATCAAGTCCACCCCGGCCCTTGCTGGCTTGAAGAACTTCTCCACATCTCAGTACAAGATGAAGCAGGCGGACATCAAGTCGGGGCGCAAGAAGGTCATCAGCCCCAAGCAGAAGCAGATTGAGATGGGTAAGGTGTCAAACCTTATCACTGACATGACACTTAAGGGGGCCACTGCTTCCGAGTTGGCCCGGGCTGTTCGCCACTCAATGGTTGTCATTGACAGTGAGAAGCACGAGCTCGACTACAAGAAGTCGGAGTTGGACAATGACATCAAGGGGCTGAAGAAGAAGTACCAATCCGGTGGCGCTTCCACGATTGTCTCTCGGGCCAAGTCTCCAGTCTATGTCAACAAGCGCAAGCCAAGGTCTGTGGCAAAGGGTGGACCGATCGACAAGAGGACTGGGGAGAAGGTTTACGAGGAAACCGGGGACAGCTACGTCAACAAGAAGACCGGGAAGATTGTATACAAGAAGGACAAGCTCCATCGGATGGAGACTGTGAGGGACGCCAGGCAATTGAGTACCGGCCTCCCCATGGAAGAAGTATACGCCGCCCATGCCAACTACCTGAAGACCCTGGCTAGAAAGGCCCGGGTATCCTCCACCCGTTTGACCCCGCCCAAGCAGTCCCGGTCCGCCAGGAAGACCTACGATTCAGAGTACAAGTCGTTGAAGAGCAAACTCAACAATGCATACCGGAACAAGCCTCTGGAACGTAGGGCTCAGTTGATTGCCAATGCCCGAGTCAAGCTACAAGTTGACGCTAATCCAGGCATGGATCGTGATGAGCAGAAGAAGATCGAACGTCGTGCACTTGCTGAAGCAAGAGCTAGAGTGGGCGCCAACAAGAGCACGGTCAACATCACACCAAAGGAATGGGAAGCTATTCAGGCTGGGGCCATCTCCTCGAACATGTTGTCCGAGATCATGAAGAATGGTGATCTGGATCAAATCAAGGAGTACTCGATGCCTCACGCCAAGACTACTTTGTCTCGTGCCAAGCTTGCAAGAGCAAAGTCAATGAAGGCTTCAGGTAACTACACGGTCGCTGAGATTGCTGATGCAATGGGTGTCAGTGTCAGTACTATCAATCGTGCTTTGGCATGACGACAGATTAGGATGTGATTGGTTGTGTCTGAGTCTGATGAAGTAATGTTGACAACGATTGACAATCCTTACAATCCTTTTGATGAGTTCGATCGTTGGTTGCAGTTCGACACAAGCAAAGGTTACAACACTTGTGCACTGCTTGCTCGTGTGTCAACAAGTTCAAACGAACTTTCAGAGTTTGATGAATCAAATGAAATTGAAAATGCGATGAATGACATTATTGTGTATGATCCTTCGCAAAAATTCAAGAAAGTTCGTCGTTCTGAAAACAATTTGTGAAAATATGAAAAATAAAAAATGAAAACGATATAAGGCCCGGAGGGGGGTCATATTCGACCTACCCCCCTCCGTC
>ENA-OWND01000217-OWND01000217.1-metagenome-genome-assembly--contig:-NODE-217-length-40881-cov-9.723510_pt1 | contig 40881 bp, 29 predicted proteins | sample MGYA00245342_ERZ651119 | MGnify/ENA primary metagenome ERZ651119 (study PRJEB26857, sample SAMEA4031756) | metagenome | biome: human; feature: oral; material: saliva | place: Philippines | collected 2014... | reverse complement strand
TCACGGTTGCCGACCTGCGCGATTACCTCAACCTTTCCTCTGCCAATGCCTACCGTATTGTTGCCCATTTGGAACAGGAAGGCAAGCTCCGCGATGTCGGCTCACGCTACCGCAAGGCATATGTGCGAGGAAAAAGCCAAGGCTAATGGCGACTCATAGGTATCAAGAACATGATAAATGATGCCCCCTATAATGGGTGTGCGTTGCTCGCAGTGTAGAACGAGGAGGGCAAGGGGGGCAATTTTGCCATAAAACATCTGCGGGACTACCTATTGAAAGGCAGTCCCGCAGATGTTTTTTGTGGTATGAGAAGTTTCTCAACCAAGCGGAAATATTCTACAAAATCTCTAAAACAGATTGCATACCTTCTATTTTCAGCAAACTGTCCTTGATGAGTTTGACATCTTCGCGGTCGTGAACGCCCATATCAATAGTGCCTACAACGATTCCGTTGTCGCTCTTCAGCGTTATCTTGCGCATATTCATACCCAACTGGTCGGAAATTACTTTCGATATATCGAGCAATATGCCTCGGCGGTCTATGCCTCGCAGTTCTATTGTAGCATCGAAGAACAATTTCTTGTGCATATCCCACTTTGCATCGAGAATGCGCGAACCGAAGCTCGCTTTCAGTTTTGCAGCCACTGGGCACGCACGGTTGTGGATTTCGATGTGGGAGTTGTTGTCGATAAAGCCCATAGCGTCGTCGCCCGGAATAACGTGGCAGCAACTTGGGAAGATGTATCGAGCAATGTCGTCCTCGTTTATGAAGATTGGTTTCTTCTTGTTCAGGTCTTTATCAACGACGATTAAGCCTGACACTGCCTTTTCGTCTACTTTACCGTCAGTAGCTGTGGCATCGGCAGTTTTGTTGCGGTTGAGGAATGGAACATACTTGCGCCACGTAGACACGCTATCGTCTTTGTCTTGCTTGTGCCTGTTCTTGCCCTGCAACTCGTCTAAATCGGCTTCGCCAAGGATAATCGACTTTTCGCCAACGGCTATAAAAAGGTTGGCGTGTTTCTGTATTTCGTGCAAGCTGCAAAGGCGGTCAAGCACCCAAGTAGACATTTCAAAGTCGTGCTTCTTCAGCCATTCTTCGAGTATTTCCTCGCCCTTCTTCTGTATTTCCCGTGCTTCCTTGCGCAAAATCGCCAATACCTTACCCTTCGCTTTAGCGGTAGACACGAAGTTAATCCACGACTTTTCCACACGTTGCGCCTTAGATGTAAGTATCTCTACTTGGTCGCCGCTCTGCAGTTTGTGGCTCAACGGTACGAGTTTGTGGTTCACCTTCGCACCAATGCAGTGGCTGCCAATGAACGTGTGTATCTGGAAAGCGAAGTCGAGAGCAGTACAACCCGCTGGCATCATCTTAATTTCGCCCTTCGGTGTAAATACAAATATCTCGGAAGCAAAGAGGTTTAGCTTGATGGCATCGAGGAAATCCATTGCGTCGGGCTGTGGGTCGTCGAGTATTTCCTTTATGGTGTGCAGCCAATCGTTCAATTCTCCCTCGTCCTCGGTTATCTCTGTGCCTTCCTTATACTTCCAATGGGCGGCAAAACCCTGCTCGGCAATCTCGTCCATACGGTCGGAACGTATCTGAACTTCTATCCACTGACCCAACTTGGACATCAGTGTAACGTGCAAAGCTTGGTAGCCGTTGGCCTTCGGGTGATTCACCCAATCGCGCAAACGGTCGGGGTGGCTCTTGTAGAGCTTGCTGATTGCCACATAAATCTTGAAGCATTCGTTAGCTTCTTCTTCCCTGCTCTTGGGCTTAAAGATGATGCGAACGGCTAAAATATCGTATATTTCCTCGAACGGAACGTGCTTTGTCTGCATTTTATTCCAAATGGAATAAGGACTTTTCACGCGGGCTTTAATCTCGTAATCCAATCCTATTTTGTCAAGTTCGGCACGGATAGGAGCGGTGAAATTGTCGAAAAGCGAGTCGCGCTGTGCTTGTGTAGAGGCTATTTTCGACTCTATTGCCTTGTAAGCATCGGGGTGTTCGTAGCGGAAACTAAGGTCTTCGAGTTCGGTTTTTACTTTATTGAGTCCCAGACGATTGGCTAATGGGGCGTAGATATAAAGCGTTTCGCCTGCAATCTTGTACTGCTTGTTGGCAGGTTGCGAAGCGAGGGTGCGCATATTGTGCAGGCGGTCGCATATCTTGAGGAGGATAACGCGAATGTCGTCGCTCATTGTGAGGAGCAGTTTCTTGAAGTTTTCGGCTTGCGCAGAAGCCTTATCGCCAAAGATACCGCCCGAAATCTTTGTCAAGCCATCGACTATCATCGCGACTTTTGCGCCGAATATGTTTTCAATATCTTCTACCGTGTAGTCTGTATCTTCCACTACATCGTGCAAAAGAGCCGAACAAATACTTGTAGAACCTAAGCCTATTTCTTCGCAAGCTATCTGTGCAACAGCTATGGGGTGCAAGATGTAAGGCTCGCCCGAAAGGCGGCGCACGCCCTTGTGAGCCTGCTTGGCAAAGTGGTAGGCCTTTGTTATGATGTCTACCTTCTTACGATGAGGCGATGCCAAATAAGTTTTCAACAGGTGTTGAAACGCATCTTCGATAATTTGGTCTTCTTTTACCTCGTCAATTTTGTTGCTTTCGTTCTCTTTCTCCATATCCGTTCTTCTCTTTTTGGTATTATTAGTCGATTAACTATGTGGGTTGTGCATTGTTCCTTTCACAACTCTTGCAGCCATTTCCAAGCGTTGGTTTTCTGAGTTTTCGCCGTTCTCATACAATCGAGAAACATTGTCGGTAAAGCATTTCACCTTTTCCGATGGCAGCAAAAGGGTTGCCGTGCCGTCTATCGTCTTCACTATGCCTTGTCGGTATTGTGGGTTCAACATACGCAAATCTGCAATATCCATATTCAAGACATCAGCTACCTTTGCGAGCGAAATATCTTCTGTAACTACAACTTTGCCTGCTTTTTCGGGTAAACCCGTTGGTTCGGGCAGTATGTTGTACTCGGCATAATAGTTCATTACGTAATTGGCAGCGATGAAAGCTGGCACATAACCGCGCGTTTCCTTGGGTAGGAACTCGTAAATCTGCCAAAAGTCGGCTGCTTCGCCTGCCTTCTCAATAGCATTGCTCACCCTTCCAGGGCCGCAGTTGTAGGCTGCCAAAGCCAAAGACCAATCGCCAAAACGATTGTAAAGGTCAGCTAACATACGTGCAGCAGCATACGATGACTTGATGGGGTCGAGCCGTTCGTCCACGAAAGTATTTATCTGCAAGTCATATTGCCGTCCCGTTGTAGGCATAAACTGCCACAAGCCTGCTGCGCCCTTGCCCGAAATGGCTTTCGGATTCAGCCCCGACTCTATCACAGGCAAATGCTTTAGTTCCATTGGCAAGCCGTAATGGCGCAACGCTTCCTCGAAAAAAGGATTATAATAGCTTGCTCGTGCCAACAAGCAACTTGTTGAACGGCGTCCCTGCTTTACATATCGGTCGATGTATTTCTGCACTTCGGGATTATAAGTGAGGCTCAACGAGCTTGTAACTCGTTTGATAAGACGGCTGATGGCAGCTGCCTCATCTTCCATTTCTATTGGTGATGCAGCGGAATTGAGTTCGTTTTTCTGCCCGTAGAACTTTGTATCGGTGTATTCTACCTCAAGTCCGCCCGCCTTTTCTTCGGCTTTCGGAATATAAATCTGCATGGTTCTGCCACGGTTATCCTTCACTACTTGGTGTTGTGCGTATGTGGCACAAACACTCATCAATAACAATGCAATGGCAAATATGTTTCTTTCTTTTATCATTATTTTCTTTTTCGTGGCACTTCAACCTTGTATTTGCTTTCTAAAAAGTCAGGCTGCACCCTATGCCTATTGCCGAACTCTTAAACAAATTAGTCTTGGTGGTAGGTGAATTGCCGTTCATTACAACGGGTGCGATACGCAACGACAAATCGTCGGAGATGTCGAAGTCGGAAAGCGACGCATCTACGTATGCGTCAATCACCGACAAAGCGTAGACGGCGACGGTAGCAAAAATGCTCAAATCGCGCCATCTGCGATAACGGTCCTTGCGCTTTTTGAACAGATTTTGGTAGAAACTCTTGTTCTCTTCCGTTACTTTTGAACCCAAATGCAAGAACTTGTTGTAGCTTTGCGTATTAGGGTCGTCGTCCGTTATGTCTATATAGGCTCTTTGATAGTCGCGATACATCTGGTTGTTCCACGTCATTGCATAGACGCAGCCTGCTATTCCACCATAAAATATAGGCAGTTTCCAATACTTACGGTTATAGATTTGCCCTGCTCCAGGCAATGCAATCGCCAGCCATAAAGCCTTTTTGGGCTTCGGACGCCACTTGCTCCAGTCTTTCATCAAGCGCGTACTGTCTTTGGCTGCTACCTTATTAAGTTTCAAAACCTTCTCAGACGAGAGCGAAAAGTCGGCTTCCACCTTACCGTTTTCAGCATTCAATATCGTTATAACGCTGTCTGCCTTAGGATATAAAATCTTTACGGAGTCGTCATAAACCACCTGTGCACTTGCTGTTGCAGTGCAACCTATCGCCAATAATAACGTTAGCGACAAAGCGTGGAATATATTTTGAAGCTGCTTCACGTAACTTTAAACTATGTTTTCGCTTATTTTTGCAGTCTGTCCATTACTTCCATTATGTGCAACAACTCCTCTTCAGAAGCGAAAGGAATACTGATTTTACCTTTACCCTTAGCTCCGTAAGTCATCTGCACCTTCGTATTGAAGAAGTTTGAAAGACGCTTTTTCAAGATGTTAAACTCCTCTGGGAGTTTCGATTTAGCTGCAATCTTCTTCTTGGCAGTCTGTATGTCCTCGCCATTGTTAAGCTGTTGGCAGAGTTCTTCCACCTTTCGCACGCTAAAAGCGTTCTTCTGAATTTCGTGGAACAGCTTTATTTGCTGCGAAGGACTGTTCAATGAGAGCAACGCACGTGCGTGTCCCATATCTATTTCTTTCTTTTGCAAAGCCATTTGCACCTGTGCAGGGAGTTTCAGCAGGCGTAAATAGTTGGCAACAGCAGCACGACTCTTTCCTACTCGTTCGGCTACTCGCTCTTGTGTCATACCGCTTTTTTCCTGCAAATGTTCGTACGCGAGGGCTATTTCTATGGCGTTCAAGTCTTCGCGCTGTATGTTTTCCACCAGCGCAAGTTCCATTACGTTCTCGTCTTTGATAGTACGAATGTAAGCAGGGATAGCTGTAAGCCCTGCCAACTGCGATGCACGCCAACGGCGTTCGCCTGCAATAATCTGGAATTTGCTTTCGTCTAACTGTCTAAGCGTGATGGGTTGCACTAATCCAAGCTGCTTAATGCTGTTTGCAAGTTCCTCTAATGCTATCTGGTCGAACTCTCTTCGTGGCTGATTAGGGTTCGCTTCAATTTGCTCGATAGGCACTTCATTTATGGTCGAACTGCCTTGTGTACTTACTGTTTCTGTTGAAATCAAAGCATCTAAGCCCCTGCCAAGTGCATTTGTTTTCGCATTTCTATTGTATTTCTTGTGTACTGCCATTGTTCTATTGATAAGTTTCAAAGGGATAAAATCGTATTCCCTTACTTCTCATTCTTCTCTATAATCTCTTTCGCCAAGGCAAGATGGTTCTTTGCGCCTGTAGAATCGGCATCGTAGAGAATCACTGGTAAGCCGTGACTTGGACTTTCAGAGAGTTTCACATTGCGCTGAATAACGGTTTTGAATACCAACTCTTGGAAGTGGCGTTTTACTTCATCGTAAATCTGACGTGCCAATCTCAAACGGCTGTCGTACATCGTAAGCAAGAAACCTTCTATCTCCAGCTTCGGATTCAACTTGCTCTTTATGATTTTAATCGTGTTCAGCAACTTGCTGATTCCTTCGAGTGCGAAGTATTCGCATTGCACGGGAATGATGACAGAATCGGCTGCTGTCAAGGCGTTTACGGTAATCAGACCCAACGATGGGCTACAATCAATAAGTATATAGTCGTAATCGTTGCGAATAGGAGCTAAGAGTTTCTCCAGCACCTCTTCACGATTATTTATTTGCAGCATCTCTATTTCCGCACCAACAAGGTTGATATGGCTCGGAACAATGTCCATTCCTTCAATATCTGTGGTATAAATGGCATCGCGAACATCAGCGTGGTCGATAATACATTCGTACAACGAGCAATCCACTTCTTTAATATCAACGCCCAAACCGCTTGAAGCATTCGCCTGTGGGTCGGCATCGATAACGAGAACAGACTTCTCAAGCGTTGCCAGCGATGCAGCAAGATTGATGGTAGAGGTTGTTTTTCCTACACCACCCTTTTGGTTTGCCATTGCGATTATTTTTCCCATTTTCTTCTTTTCCTATACTTGTTTTGCCGACAAAGATACATATTTTAAGCGAGAAAGCACTATTTATAAACCTTTTTTCGTATTTTTGCAGGCAAAAGAAAATAAAATTTATGAATTGCAAACGACCTCTTATCCTCATCTCCAACGACGATGGGTATAAGGCTAATGGCATTAAAACATTGGCTTCGTTTCTCTCTGACTTTGCCGAAGTTTTGATTTGTGCCCCAGAGGGACCACGTTCAGGTTTTTCGTGTGCTTTCTCAGCAAGCGACAGCCTGCGTTTAAATCGCCGCAACAACATACCTAACTGTGAAGTATGGTCGTGTACAGGAACTCCTGTAGACTGTGTGAAGATAGCTTTCGAGCAGATTTTAAATGGCAGACGCCCCGATTTGATACTCGGCGGCATTAATCACGGCGACAACTCTTCGGTGAATACGCATTATAGCGGCACAATGGGCATTGCCCGAGAAGGCTGCTTAAAGTACGTTCCTTCCGTTGCTTTCTCGTCGTGCGACTACAACCCAGATGCCAATCTTGAACATCTCCGCAACTATGTTGTAAAGATAGTAAAGCAAGTGTTGAGCGATGGTTTGCCCAAGGGTGTTTGCCTGAATGTAAACTTCCCTATCCGCGACAGCTTCAAGGGTATCAAAGTCTGTCGAATGGGGTACGGTAGCTGGATAAAAGAAACTCTTCGCTGCGAACACCCAAGGGGTTTTGACTATTATTGGATGCTGGGCAAATATCACAACGATGAGCCTTCGGCAACCGATACCGACCGTTGGGCATTGGAAGAAGGCTATGTTTCGGTAACACCAACACGCATTGACATTACCGACTACGATGTGTTGGACAAACTGAAGGCGTGGGAACAGTAAGTTCAAATACAATTCTCTTTCATTAATATATTAACAATAACCGTCTGAAGAATGAAGTATTATCTGATAGTTGGCGAAGCATCGGGCGATTTGCACGCATCGCGCTTGATGCAATCGCTTAGGAAATTTGACGAAGCGGCAGAGTTTCGCTTCTTCGGTGGCGATTTAATGCAAAACGTTGGCGGCACGTGTGTGCGCCATTACAAGAAACTTGCCTATATGGGATTTGTTCCTGTGCTGTTGCATTTGCCTACTATTATGAAGAATATGAAGCTCTGCAAGGAGGACATTGTGAAGTGGCAGCCCGATGTGGTAATACTTGTAGACTACCCTGGCTTTAACCTGAAGATTGCAAAGTTCCTTCACAAGAACACCAAAATTCCTGTTTATTACTATATTTCACCTAAAATATGGGCGTGGAAAGAGTGGCGTATTCGCGCAATAAAGCGAGATGTAAAGGAGATGTTCTCTATCTTGCCATTTGAAATCGGCTTCTACGAACGGAAACACAACTACAAAATACACTACGTAGGCAATCCCACAGCCGAAGAAGTTGCCACATTCAAAAGTCAGTACACAGAAACAAAGGAGGAATTTTGCAGTCGTAACGGTCTAAACGAAAAGCCTATCATTGCCATTTTAGCAGGAAGCAGGAAGCAAGAGATAAAAGACAACCTGCCGTCGATGCTCGAAGCTGCCTCACGCTTTGAAGATTACCAAATGGTAATAGCTGGTGCACCGTCAATAGACATTGCTTACTACGAGCGATTTATAGGCAAACACGATGCGAAGATTGTAAAAAATAGTACATACGAACTGCTTTCGCACGCCACAACCGCCCTTGTAACAAGCGGAACGGCAACTTTAGAAACAGCTCTGTTTAATGTCCCACAAGTGGTTTGCTACGAAACACCACTGTCAAACCTTATTCGTTTTGCTTTCAAACACATCATAAAGGTGCGCTTTATATCGTTGGTAAATCTCATTGCCGACAAGGAAGTAGTACAGGAACTACTTGCCGACCGATTTAAAATAAAGAATATTGCCAATGAACTCTATCGCATTCTACCCGAACAGCCTTATCGCGAGACTATGCTTGCCGAGTATGAACAGATGAAAGAAAAGCTTGGCGACCACATTGCACCTGACAATGCTGCCAACCTAATGGTGTATTTATTAACACGAAAGCAGTAAATGGACTGTCGCTCATTGCTTTTGATATTGAAAGAATAACGCATTTTAAAATTTAGCGCAGCAGAAAAGACTTTCAAAGACATAGTTAGGGAAAATAGTTTTTTATATCAAATACATTTCTTCCACGCTCCCAAGCCTCATCGTCATATAGGTTTGGGAGCGTTTTTTGTATGCCATTCCCTTGCTTGTTCTAACGTCTTATGCCGTTTTTGCCGAACACTAATAAATTACTTACACGTAAAGAAATATTTATTTACACGTAAAGAAATTATTACTTACACGTAGAAAAATATTTATTTACGTGTAAATAATTTGTAAAACAAAAATTTTGATAGGTGCAAACTGCGTTCAAGGGAAAGAAAGAATATGGTGGGAACGCAATAAAATGGTAAAAACAAACGGCTCTGTGCGCCGCTGAAGAATGCAGTGTACAGAGCCGTTGTTGTGAAAAGTGGAGTATTTTGAAACGAGCGTGCAGCTGTTTGGGCGTTCTATGCGCCCTCGTTTGTGCTTATTGCTTGTTTGCTTTTGCTTTCTTTATGTAGTATCTTACCACGAAATAAACAGCCACTAAGGCAACAATACCTAAGATAACATATTTTAGATAGTCGTTATACTCTTCTATTTTTGCAGTGAGCTGACTTTCTGGAACAACAGAATGAAGATACCAGCCGAGTGTGGCGAGTACACAGTTCCATATTCCTGAACCGATGGTGGTGTAAAGCAGGAATTTCCAAAAGGTCATTTTTGACAAACCCGCAGGTATTGAGATGATTTGTCGGATACCAGGAATAAGTCGCCCTGTAAGGGTTGCTATAACCCCGTGGTCGTAGAAATACTTCTCGGCAGCTTTCACTTTGTCTTCGTTCAGCAAACAGAGATGCCCGAATTTACTGTTTGCAAAGCGGTAAATAATAGGTCGTCCGAGATAATAAGCTGCAACATAGTTGGTTGTTGAGCCTGCAACTGCGCCTAATGTGGCAACTATAACCACCCAGAACACGTTAAGATGCCCTGCCGCAGCGTGGTAGGCAGCGGGCGAAACGATGAGTTCGGAAGGGAAAGGGATAACTGTTCCTTCGATATACATACCGAGGAAGATTGTCCAATAATTAAGTGTGTCTAAGAGAGACGAAAACCAATGCATTTTAAAATATTTCTTTTAATAATGTAATTCTGTATTTATGAAACTGTCGCTTGTTTTGTTTGTGGGGTGTCGGCAATATTTCTCAGCCAACTGCCACGGTAAATCCGTATCAAGAACATAGAGCCACGGAACGTAAGTTCTACTGCCATTGCAAACCAAACGCCACGCAAGCCGTAGGTGGAAGCGAGGGCATAAGCCAACGTAAGACGCACGAACCACATAGAACCAAGGTTGATTAGCGATGGTTTGAACGTGTCGCCAGCACCGACACATACGCTATAAGCCACGATGGCTGCAGCAAAGAATGGTTCGGCAAAGGCTTCGATGCGCAGAACGGCAACACCCAACTCTCTGATTTCGGGCACAGGCGAGAGCATTCCTATCATTTCGGGAGCGAAGATATACATAACCACGCCCATAAATGCCATAACTGCCATACCGATGAAGATAGTCATATAGGCAAAACTCTTGCAAAGCTCTTTCCGTTTCGCTCCGACACTTTGTCCGACAAGCGTCGTTGCTGCCTCGGCAATACCGTAACCTGGCATATAACATAGGCTTTCAGCTGTTACGGCAAACGAGTTGGCAGCAATGGCGAAGTTGCCCAAGGGTGCGACAATCATAGTAGAAACCACTTGTGCGCCATTCATCAGAAGGTATTGCATCGCCATAGGCGCACCTATCTTTACAGCGTGGACGATATAATCCCACACCCATACGAAACGTTTGGTGTCGAGTTTCCACGCTAATATAGGACTTCGGAAGATAGCATAATATATTAAAGGAATGGCAGCTACGACAAACGACAGTAGCGTACCGATGGCAGCACCCTTCACTCCTAAACCAAATCCGAACATTTCAAACTGAAATCCCAATACAGTAAGTGGGCGTGTAGGAAAGATTAAGATGAAGTTGAAGACCACGTCCATAACGCACATCAACACGGAGATAAGGCTTGGGTGGCGCATATCGCCCGAGACTTTCAACATTGCAGCCGACAAATACTCTACCAAATGCACTGGCACTGCAAACGAAAAGATGAGAAAGTAGATGGAAGCGTCGTGCTGAATGTCGGCACCACCGCCCAACCAACGGGGCAACGGCGTAGCCAGCAGTGCGGCAACAGCCATCAGTACAAGGCTGAAAGCCAAACCAAAGATATATCCGTGCCGCATTACGGCGCGCGCTTTCTCGAAGTCGTTGGCTCCAATGAAGTGCGCGGCTTGCACCGAAAAGCCCATTCCGCCCGCTGCAACCAACGAGCCAAAGAGCCACGTGGCAGGTTCTACCAATCCGATTGAAGCCGAAGCGGTTGCTCCCAACGAACCTACCATCGAGGCGTCGATGTAGAACATCATAACAGTAGTAACCTGTGCGAGAATGGACGGAATACTTAATTGGACGATGAGATTTAATTTCTCGCCCATCGTCATAGAATTACCGTTCCTGATTTTCTCTAAGAGCGCATCGGTTACAGTCTTGCTGAACACCATAATATATAAGGTAGGGTTGTTAAGGCAGACAGTATGCCCACCGTAAGTCTTCGCTAAGAGCTGGCTGGTATGTCCTTAAATAATATCGGGAACTTTTGTTCCTGCTCTGTAATAAGAGTGCAGACGCAAATCGAAAATCAAGTTGGAATAAGCTGGAATAGCCCCATTCTTCCTAGCACCGTAGCCTAACTGGTAAGGAATGTAAACCACCCAATGGTCGCCGATGTGCATCTTCTGCAAAGCAGTAGCAAATCCATCAATAACAGCACCTTTAGCTCCGCCCACCAAAAGCTGGGCTGGGCGTGATGTCTTAGGGTTGAATACCAAGCCATTGCCGCCCCAACTGCTGTCGAAAACTACTCCTGCAGTGTAAGTTGGCGAAGGTATGAGGCGTCCTTGATAGTGAACAAGCACCGAGTCGGTGAACAATGGTGAGCCCGAACCTGTTCCTTTCTCTAACTCGTGAACGATAATGTAGTTCTCGGGGGCATAGTCTTTTGTACCTTCATTTGCCGTTTGCCCCTGATAAGTATAATTCAAGATGAGCTTCCAAGACGTGTCGCCATTGGCAATCTTTTGCTTTGTTGTGTTGTAAAGGTTTGTCCAATACGTTGTATTCTTGGATTTCCAGTTGGCAAACTCTTCGTTTTCCTTTTCATCTTCCGAACAAGAAGAGAGCAAACCAACCGAAAACATAGCTGCAAACAGCAAAGTTGCAGAGAAGAAGAGGCTTTGCAAGCGCATTCTTAATTCGTTTTTATTTTGCATAATTCTATTCTACTGTAAATTTAGTCTTATTCTTTTACGTCGAGTTTCTTCAACAGTGAAGTTATAGAAACGCGGTCTTCAATGATTTCACGCAGCTTTGCAACAGGCACACGCTCTTGTTTCATAGAGTCGCGATAGCGCAAAGTAACTGTGTTATCGGTAAGCGTATCGCCATCAACGGTAACGCAGAAAGGCGTACCAATGGCATCTTGGCGACGATAACGCTTGCCAATAGAGTCCTTTGCCTCAATGGTGGTGTTGAAGTGGAACTTCAAATCGTCCACAATCTCTTGCGCTTTTTCTGGCAGACCGTCCTTGTTTACCAACGGAAGCACTGCACACTTAACAGGAGCCAACGGTTCTGGCAAGCTCAAAACAATGCGACTTGAACCATTTTCCAACTGTTCTTCGGTGTAGCTGTGGCACATAATGCTCAGGAACATACGGTCTACGCCGATAGAAGTCTCAACAACGTAAGGTGTATAGTTCTCGTTGCGCTCTGGATCGAAGTACTTTATCTGTCTGCCTGAGTACTTTTCGTGCTGTGAAAGGTCGAAATCGGTGCGCGAGTGGATACCTTCCACTTCCTTGAAACCGAATGGCATATGGAACTCTATGTCGGTTGCAGCATTTGCATAGTGCGCCAACTTCTCGTGGTCGTGGTAGCGATAGTTCTCGTTACCCATACCAAGAGCCTGGTGCCACGCCAAACGATACTGCTTCCAATAGTTGAACCATTCCATTTCCGTGCCCGGTTGGCAGAAGAATTGCATTTCCATTTGTTCAAATTCGCGCATACGGAACACGAATTGGCGGGCTACTATCTCGTTGCGGAAAGCCTTTCCAATCTGTGCGATACCGAACGGCAGCTTCATACGGCCTGTCTTCTGAACATTCAAGAAATTAACAAAGATACCCTGTGCCGTCTCAGGACGAAGATAAATCGTGCTCGATGAATCAGCAGAAGCACCCATTTCGGTTGAGAACATAAGGTTGAATTGGCGCACATCGGTCCAGTTCTTCGTTCCGCTAATAGGATCTACGATACCTTCATCAAGTATGATTTGCTTCAATTCCTCAAGGTTTGAAGCCTCCATAGCGTTGGCAAAGCGTGTGTGAAGTTCATCATACTTACGCTGATACTCCAATACGCGAGGATTGGTGGCACGGAATTGCGCCTCATCAAAGCTGTCGCCAAACTTCTTTGCAGCCTTGGCGATTTCCTTATCCATCTTTTCTTCGTACTTGCCGAGCTGGTCTTCTATCAGCACATCGGCTCTGTAACGTTTCTTAGAGTCGCGATTGTCAATCAAAGGGTCGTTGAAAGCATCAACGTGGCCGCTTGCTTTCCATATCGTAGGGTGCATAAAGATAGACGAATCAATGCCAACGATGTTGTTGTGGAGCAACACCATTGACTGCCACCAATACTGCTTGATGTTGTTTTTAAGTTCTACACCGTTCTGACCGTAGTCGTAAACCGCTGCAAGACCATCGTATATATCACTACTTGGAAAAACAAAACCATATTCTTTGCAATGGCTTACTATCTTTTTGAATGTATCCTCTTGTGCCATAATATATTTCTTTTATCTTTGTTTATTCGGAATTTGGCACAAAGTTACGGCTTTTTAACGGAATAAGGGAACTAAAAGTTGTGAAAGTTTGCGAAAGAATGACGTTATAATTAATTCGTAGAGCTAAGCAGCAAGTGCAAAATTATTATATTTTTCTGTAGAACTCGCATTTTGGTGTTTGGATATTTAGGTCTTCTGTTTATTTTCTTCTGTATGGTCGCAATCTTTTTGTCTGTGAAATCATCGAAGTTTGCTTTCTTTGGTACGTATTGCTTGATGAGCTTGTTTGTATTTTCAATGTTCCCTTTCTTGCTTCCTTTTCTGTTTAGATACGTATAAAATCATATTTAGATGCCTACAAATCCATAATTATATACGCATTCCATTGAATTATCTAAGCTTTGAGAAGTTTTTATCAAAGCTTAGATAAATTATTATCACAGTTCTGATAAGTTTTTCTCAAAGTTTAGATAATTCTATTTTCTACGTACAAAGATAATATAATCCCCTAAGAAAAAGAAGAAAGCAAGCAGGGAAAATAACATCAACTCCGTTCAGATTCATTATGGCTTCCTTTCACCTATAATAAATAGATATTTGTTTCGCTGCTCTAATTTGCATATTTCGAGTTTTCTTCGTACCTTTGAGGCTCAAAAATAGAGACAATCCAACTGTTTATGGACGACGATAAGATAATTGAAAACAACGAGGGTGAAAACCCACTGAACGAAGAAACAACGAGCAATAACGGCAATATGGCAGACACAGAAAGCGATGAAGAAGTGTTTGCCGATGCTGAAATGACGGACGAAGACGAAGCGGACGAGTTGCGAAACGACTATGTTCCAACCGACAGATTCGATGCTTCGGCTGTCAAGCACCTATCAGGAATGTATAAAAACTGGTTCTTGGATTACGCAAGTTATGTAATCTTGGAACGTGCCGTGCCCCATATCGACGACGGATTGAAGCCTGTTCAACGCCGTATTCTCCACTCTATGAAGCGAATGGACGATGGACGGTACAACAAGGTTGCCAATATTGCAGGCCATACGATGCAGTTTCACCCACACGGCGATGCTTCTATCTGCGATGCCCTCGTGCAAATGGGACAGAAAGACCTGCTCATCGACACGCAAGGAAACTGGGGAAACATCTTCACTGGCGACCGTGCTGCAGCTCCCCGATACATCGAATCGCGTCTGTCTAAGTTTGCATTGGAGACCATTTTCAACCCCAAAACCACCGAATGGCAGCAGTCTTACGATGGAAGAAACAAAGAACCCGTTACCCTACCTGCCAAATTTCCATTGCTGTTGGCGCAGGGTGCGGAGGGTATAGCTGTTGGATTGTCGTCTAAAATCCTTCCGCACAATATGGCAGAGATATGCGATGCCGCTGTAAGCTATCTACGCGGAAAGAAGTTTGAGCTTTATCCAGACTTCCCTACAGGCGGCAGCATCGACATTTCAAAGTACAACGACGGACAGCGGGGCGGTTCCTTGAAGGTACGTGCCAAGGTTGAGAAGATTGACAACAAGACGCTTGTCATTCGCGAAATACCTTTCACCAAGACTGCAAGTTCGCTCCAAGAGTCGATTACCAAAGCTGTTGAAAAGGGAAAAATAAAGATACGCAAGGTAGAAGATATGACGGCGTCGGAGGTAGAGATACAATTACATCTGACACCAGGCACTTCGAGCGACAAGACAATGGACGCTTTGTACGCTTTTACCGACTGCGAGATTTCCATTTCGCCCAACTGTTGTGTCATTGCTGATAACAAACCGCAGTTCCTGACCGTGTCTGACGTGTTGAAACACTCGGTAGACCACACGCAAGCACTGTTGCGCAGAGAACTCGAAATAAGGAAGGGCGAGCTGGAAGGACAGCTTTTCTTCAACTCGTTAGAACGCATATTCATAGAGGAACGCATCTATAAGGAACAGAAGTTCGAGACTTCTAAAACGCTGGACGAGGTGGTTGCTTTCGTCGATTCCAAGCTGGAACCTTTTAAAAAGGACTTCATTCGTGAAGTGAAACGTGAGGACATACTCCGCTTGCTCGAGATAAAGATGCAGCGCATTCTTAAATTCAACAAGGACAAAGCCGACGAATTAATCCAAAAGATAGAAGCCGAGATAGCCGAAATAGACAAAGACCTCAGCGAAATGGTGCGTGTAACCATCGAATGGTTCAAGCATTTGAAGGCAAAATACGGCAAGGACTACCCACGCCGAACGGAGATAAAGAGTTTCGATACCATTGTCGCTGCAAAGGTAGTAGACGCCAACGAGAAGCTATACATCGACCGAAAGGGCGGCTTCATAGGCACCGACTTGAAGAAAGCAGAGTTCGTTCAGAACTGTTCCGACCTTGATGACGTTATCGTTTTCTTCCGCGACGGCAAGTATCGCATCATTCATATTGCCGACAAAGTGTTTGTTGGCAAGGGCGTCATGCACGTGCAAGTGTTCAAGCGCAACGACCGCCGTACCATTTACAATGCGGTTTATCGCGACGGCGAAAAAGGTCCTTACTACATAAAGCGTTTCAATGTGGTTTCCATTACCCGCGACAGGGATTACGACCTTACGCAAGGCAAGCCGGGTTCGAGAGTGTTTTACTTTACGGCAAACCCGAACGGAGAAGCCGAAACCATCAAGATTATATTGAAAGACCAACCCGGCAGGGCGCGGCTGATGCGCTATTTCGAGCGCGATTTCTCTAATGTGCTTATCAAATCGAAGACTGCCCGTGGCGTGTTGCTTACGAAAGAAACCGTAGACCGTGTATCTTTGAAAGCACACGGAGTATCTACCTTGGGTGGCAGAAAGGTGTGGTTCGACGCCGATGTCAATCGTATCAACTACGAAGAGCAGGGTCGTTTGTTGGGCGAATTTAACGATAAGGACACCATTCTTGTAATTCTCGACAATGGAGAGTTCTACACTACCAACTTCGATGCTGCCAACCACTACGAGGATAACATCTTCCGCATCGAGAAATTCGACCCCGAAAAGCCGTGGACAGCGGTGGTTTACGATGCCGACAACAACGGTTATCCATACTTAAAGCGTTTCTGTATGGAAAATTCGACACGCCATCAGAGTGTGATTGGCGACAATCCGAAGTCCAAACTCGTATTCCTGACCGACGATGCCTACCCTCGTGCAGAGATAACGTACGGCGGAAGCGATGCAGCACGTGGCACGGAAGTAATAGATGCCGAAGAGTTTGTGGGCGTAAAAGGCTTCAAGGCAAAGGGCAAACGCCTCACAACCTTCAAAGTAAGCAAGATTAAACAACTCGAGCCCATTCGTTTCCCAGAATCGGAAGAGGCTGAAGAAATCGAAACAGTAGAACCTACGGAAGTCGAAACGATAGAAGAACAGCCTGCAAAGCAAGCTGAACCCGAAGCACAAGCACCGTCGGAACCTGCCACAAAGGCTGAAAAGCCGAAGGAAGACAATGGCGGAGAGCAACAATTGAGTCTGCAATTCTTTGATAATTAAAGTTATTATGGTGTTGAAGAAAGTACTCCTTGCCTTTTCATTGTTGCTATACAGTGTTGCTGTTGATGCGCAAGACACGCTGCGTTCCAATAAGATTATTACCAAGGCGCAGCTTGTTGGCATTGGGCACGTTAATCAATTAGACACCTATCTCTCGCCAAGCGAATACACAGGCAGCGAGTTGCGCTATGTTTCGCATACGCTACGCGATAACGGCACGCCCATTTTGCGTGAGATTATCCACCAAGCACACCTGTCGTACACGCACAACGCTTCGGAGAAAAACAACAATATAGGCGGATTGTATAACTTTCAGTACAACCTGCATTACGCTTTTGGCAAATGGGCAGTGGGCAATGGCACCCTCGCAGCAACGGTTGGCGGCGGCATTGATGCCAACATAGGCTTTCTATACAATATGCGCAATGGCAACAACCCTGCACAAGCGTACCTGAACGTGAACCTGTCGCCGTCGGCTTCGGCTGCCTATGCGTTCCGTTTGTGGGGCAAGCCCTTCCAAGTTAGATACGAAGTGCAAGCTCCGCTCGTAGGTTTGATGTTTTCACCAAACTTCGGACAAAGCTATTATGAAATATTTTCAAAGGGCGACTACGACCACAACATCGTGCCCACCACCTTTGTTTCCGCTCCCTCGCTTCGGCAAATGCTTACCCTCGACTTTACTTTGCACCACACCACGTTGCGCCTTGGCTATCTGGGCGACTTTCAACAAGCAAGCGTAAACGGTTTGAAATACCACACGTGGAGCAACCTTCTTGTGGTAGGCATCGTGCGAAAGTTCTCTATTTCAAAGATTATTCCGTAATGAAAAAGTATAAACGCCCCTTCCGCCACACAGCTTTTGTGCTTGCATACACATTATTTATAATGTCGTTCCTCTCGTCTTGCGTTACCAACGACGAATACCCGAACACCGTTCAGGGCAATGCCGAGGCACTTTGGAAGATACTCGACGAGCACTATTGCTTCTTTGAGCAGAAAGGAATAGACTGGAATGCGGTGCGAAACAAGTACTTGAAGCAGTTCGACAACTCGATGACAGAACGCCAACAGTTTGAAGTTATGGCAAATATGCTGTCTGAACTGAAAGACGGACACGTGAATCTATACACCTCTTTCAATGCTGCACGCTATTGGTCGTGGCGCGAAGACTATCCGCAGAACTATTCCGACTCGCTCTTGCGCAAATACCTGAAAACCGATTACTTGATAGCGAGCGGAATGGACTATACCATTCTCGACGACAACATTGGCTATTTGCGTTGCGAGAGTTTCCAACGTGGAATAGGAGCGGGCAACCTTAACGACATTCTTCTCTACTTCCAACCGTGCAGAGCCCTTATCATAGATGTGCGAAACAATGGCGGAGGTGCACTCAACAATGCGGAGGAACTGGCTGCAAGATTCACCAACAAGTCGGTACTTGTGGGTTATATGCAACACAAAACTGGAAAAGGGCACAGCGACTTTTCGCCTATGAAACAGCAAATACTGAAGCCAGGGAAAGGCATACGTTGGCAAAAGCCTGTGTTCGTGCTGACGAACCGCAGCGTTTTCTCGGCTGCCAACGAGTTTGTAAAGTATATGCGCTGTTTCCCAAATGTGAGAACGGTGGGCGACCGCACTGGCGGAGGAGCAGGATTGCCTTTCTCTGCCGAGCTTCCTAACGGCTGGTCGGTGCGTTTTTCAGCTTGTCCGATGTACGACAAGGACAAGCAAATGACCGAATTTGGCATAGACCCAGACTATAAGGTAGACCTTACTTCTGAAGATTTCCAACGTGGCAAAGACACCATCATAGAGTTTGCACGCCACCTTATATAATAATAAGGCGAGCCATTTCCACGAAACAGTCGATGCGTTTTCAGGGTATTGATTATCCTTTTTCTGCTTGTGACAGTTACTGAAAACACCGCTGGTTTTGTAAAAAATAATTCACAAGGAAATTGATAATTTCGATTTGACATTGCGAAAGCGGCTGTTTTGCGATGCAAAAGAGCCACTTTTACCGTGCAAAACCTACGCTTTTACAATGCAAAACAATAGGTTTTATAACACGTTGGTAGCAAGATAGTTACACAATAGCTACGCTTGCGAAAAATATTTACAGCTTTATGGGCTTCTTTTCATTCATAAAGCGGGGTATTTCCATTCAACTTTTATATTTCCACTTCTACATTCTTCCAACAAGTCCGTACGGCTTTTCGCCAATGCGGAGTTCTCTGCACGAAAGTTGTTGCAATTTCTCTATGGTCTGCAATATTGCTATCTGCGGTTTGCAATACCGTTGCACAATGTTTCAAAAATGTGCGATTATGTATTTTTAAGTATAAAAACATCGTCAAAAAGTTGGTAGTAAGATATAAAATTCATACTTTTGGCAACAATTAACAACTAATTGTCATCAGTTAACGCTAATAATTTTTAAAAAGAAGAACAAACAAATGAAAACAGATTTTGAGATTGCTCACGAGGCAAAACTTGAATTAATTGATAGTATTGCAAAGAAAGCAAATATTCCAGCAGACGAATTTGAACCATTTGGCAAGCACATTGCTAAAGTTCCTTATCAACTTATCGATGATGAAAAGGTAAAGAAGTCGAAGCTGATTCTTGTTACTGCCATCACTCCAACAAAGGCGGGTATCGGTAAAACCACCGTTAGCGTAGGTTTGGCACTTGGTATGAACCGCATTGGCAAGAATGCCATACCTGCCCTTCGCGAACCTTCGCTCGGCCCTTGCTTCGGTATGAAAGGTGGAGCTGCAGGCGGTGGCTATGCGCAAGTGTTGCCAATGGAGAAGATTAACCTCCATTTCACAGGCGACTTCCACGCCATCACTTCGGCTAACAATATGATTTCTGCAATGTTGGACAACTATTTGTACCAGCATCAGGACGATGGCTTCGGTATGAAGGAAATATGGTGGCGTCGCGTTTTAGACGTAAACGACCGCAATCTGCGCACCGTCATCACGGGTTTGGGCAGCCGCACCGATGGATTGCTTAGCGAAAGCGGTTTCGATATTACACCTGCATCGGAGATTATGGCTATTCTCTGCTTGGCTTCTGACGAAGAAGACTTGCATCGTCGCCTCGACAACATTATCCTCGGTATCACGCTTGAAAATAAACCGCTCTACTTGCGCGAACTGAATGTTACAGGTTCTATCGTTGCACTCTTGCACGAAGCAATCAATCCGAACCTTGTACAGACCATCGAAAATACACCAGCGTTTATACACGGTGGTCCATTTGCCAACATTGCACACGGTTGCAACAGCGTTTTGGCAACCAAGATGGCTATGAGTTGCTCTGATTACTGTATTACAGAGGCTGGTTTCGGTGCCGATTTGGGCGCAGAGAAGTTCTTGGACATTAAGTGTCGCAAGGCAGGAATCTCTCCAGTACTTACAGTTCTCGTTGCTACTGCACAGGCTTTGAAGATGCACGGCGGTATCGATGTTGCCGAAATCAGCAAGCCAAACGTAGAAGGCTTGAAGGCAGGTCTTCCTAATTTGGACAAGCACATCGCCAACTTGAAGGCATTCGGACAAACCGTTGTGGTTTGCTTGAACCGCTTTGCCACCGACACCGACGAAGAATTGGCACTCGTAAAAGCACATTGCGAGGCACAGGGTGTAGGTTTTGCCATCAATACAGCCTTCGGAGAAGGTGGAAAGGGCGCAGAAGAATTGGCACATCTGGTAGTCGATACCATCGAAAAGAACCCATCTGCACCGCTGAACTTCGTTTACGAGGAGAACGACGATGTTGTTACAAAGGTTGAAAAGATAGCGAAGAAGGTTTACGGAGCAGGCAAAGTGGTGCTTCGCCCTGCTGCTAAACGAGACTTGCAGCGCATTAAGGAACTCGGTTTCGAGAATTTCCCCGTATGCATTGCGAAGACACAGTACTCGTTCTCTGAAGATGCAAAGGCTTACGGAGTACCAACCGACTTCACCATAACCATTCGCGACTTTGTCATCAACGCTGGTGCAGGTATGATTGTAGCCATCGCTGGTACCATAATGCGTATGCCTGGTTTGCCGAAAAAACCACAGGCAGAGAATATCCACGTAGTGAATGGCGTAATAGAAGGCTTGTCATAAAGCATTATCCATAACTTGCGAGCCTCGGAGAACGTTGATGTTCTTCGAGGCTTTTTGCTGTCTTGCAGCCTTATTCGCCTACGGTTGGCAACAGAGATGATAAGTAAGGCCAATTCTTAAAAATGTTTTTTTTATCTCTATATATTATGTAGTTAGGCAAAATTTAAGTACCTTTGCGCCTCGAAGTAGGTAGACGTTCTATCGTTCTGCCTTTGAAACTTATACATTTGATAAATAAACAATAAACATATAATACTTCAAAGATGAAAATTTCATTTGAAAACCCCGACAAACTGAATGGTCTTTTGACTATTGTTGTCGAAGAAGCTGATTACAAGGAAGAAGTTGAGAAGGCACTCAAAGACTATCGCAAGCGTGCTAACATTCCTGGTTTCCGTCCAGGGCAAGTGCCAATGGGTTTACTGAAACGCCAAGTTGGTCCACAGGTAAAGATGGACGCCATTAATAAAATCTTGGGTGAAAACCTTCAGAAATATATTGTAGACAACAAAATCCATATGCTCGGACAGCCTATGGCTTCTGAAACACAAGAAGCAGTAGAGCTTGAAAAGCCAGCTCCTTACACCTTTAAGTTCGACATTGCCGTTGCACCGGAATTCAATATCGAGCTTACAAACAAGGATACTATTGACTACTACGAAATAAAGGTAGACGATAAACTCATCGACCAGCAAGTGGAAATGTTCGCAAATCGTGCAGGACATTACGACAAGGCTGAAGAATTCGAGCCTGAAAAGCGCGATATGCTCAAGGGAGACATTCGTGAGCTTGATGCAAACGGCAACACCCTCGAAGGTGGTATCACCGTAGAAGGTGCTGTGATGATGCCTCAATACATCAAGGTAGACGACCAAAAGAAACTCTTCGACGGCAGTAAGCTGGGCGATATTATCATTTTCAACCCACGCAAGGCTTACCCAGAAGGCGACGCAGAGATTGCTTCATTGCTGAAGATTGACCACAAGGAGGTTGAAAACCACACTGGCGACTTCTCATACCAGATTACTGAAATCTCTCGCTTCGTGAATGCAGAGAACAATAAGGAACTTTGGGACAGCGTTTACGGTGCTGAAGCAAACATCAACGACGAGGCTGCATTTCGTGCTGCCATCGCTGAAGGTATCAGCAAGCAACTTGAAAGAGATTCAGACTACAAGTTTATGCAGGACTTGCGTGCATACGCAGACAAGAAAGTGGGCGACCTCCAGTTCCCAGACGCATTGTTGAAGCGTGTTATGCTTGCCAACAACGAGGACAAGGGTGCTGAATTTGTAGAAAAGAACTACGAGCCAAGCATCAAGGAACTTAAGTGGCACCTCGTTAGAGACCAGATTGCAAAGGCTAACAACATTCAGGTTGAAGACGCCGACATACGCGAAAGTGCTGCACAAATGGCACGTGCGCAGTTTGCACAATACGGTATGAACAACGTTCCTGACGAATACGTGAACAACTACGTTGAGGAAATGATGAAGAAGCGCGAGAACATCGACTCATTCATTGAGGCTGCGCTCGACCGTAAGCTCTCTGTTGCATTAAAATCTGTTGTCAAGTTGAAGAAGAAGTCTGTTTCTCTCGACGAGTTCAATAAGCTCATGATGCCTGCAGAAGAGGCTGCAGCAGAAAAGCCAGCAAAGGCAAAGAGAACCAAGAAGGCTGACAAAGCTGAAAAGGAAGAAAAGTAAGCCAATGCCTACAAACCATTTATGCTTGTGCCTTGCACAGCAAATAATGGGCATAGAATAATAAAAGCAATATCCTTTCCACAAACTTTCAATCGAGAAAGCCGTTGGAAAGGATATTGCTTTTTTATGTTTTATAAAGCGGTGTCCAGCCTTTTAAATAATAGGACTCACGTTTTTACAATGCACATCGGCAGGTAGAGGCGTGATTTATCACGTTCCTGACACCAAAGAAAAATCAATGCGGATATAAGAAACGAAATGATTCATGCCCCTATATTCAAGCGATAGTTTTGTAAAGATAATTCGTTGAGAAAAAGGTAATTTCGATTTGACGTTGCAAAAGCGTAGGTTTTGCAAGGCAAAAGAGCCGCTTTTACCGTGCAAAAGCGGCTCTTTTACAATGCGAAACAATAGGTTTTATAACACACTGATAATAAAACGGTTACACAATAGTTACGCCTGTGAAAAATATTTACACTATTTTTATCTTTTTTCCGCTTATAAAACGCAGAATACAAGCGAAGCAGAAAGATGCCTGAAAGGATAAACCTATTCAGATAAAGTAAAACCATTTGCCCGCCCCTACCAACCTATCAACTACCCGAAATACGGCTTGCACAGTTCTCTTTCTATCAAAAGAGCGAAAAAACTACAATCGGTAGAATTAAAAAAGTAGTTTTTTATTGAGTAATTGCCATTTTTTTCTTATCTTTGTGTTAGAATACACAAGACACCCGCTTTTGCAATGGCACAGTCTTTGTATTTAAGGCAATGAACAAAAGCAGCATATTCGCTTTTTGTTATTGTCTAATTAAAATAATATAAGGATACAAAATGAACGATTTTAGAAAGTATGCAACCCAACATTTGGGCATAAACGGTGTGGCGTTAGACGAGGTTACAAGTATGCAAAACCAGTATCTTAACCCATATATATTGGAAGAACGCCAGTTGAACGTAACACAGATGGACGTGTTCTCGCGTTTAATGATGGACCGTATCATCTTCCTCGGCACACAAATTGACGACTATACTGCCAACACACTGCAGGCACAGCTTCTTTATCTAGATTCGGTAGACCCTGGGAAAGACATTTCTATCTACATCAACTCTCCCGGTGGAAGCGTAACGGCAGGACTTGGCATCTACGATACCATGCAGTTCATTTCCAGCGACGTAGCTACCATCTGCACAGGTATGGCAGCTTCTATGGCAGCCGTGCTGCTTGTAGCTGGTCAGGAGGGCAAGCGTTCAGCACTGCCGCATAGCCGTGTTATGATACACCAGCCACTTGGAGGGGTGCAAGGTCAGGCTTCAGACATCGAAATCGAGGCAAAAGAGATAATGAAGTTCAAGAAAGAACTCTACACCATTATCAGCAACCACTCTCACCAGACCTATGAAAAGGTGTGGAACGATAGCGACCGCAACTATTGGATGACAGCTGAGGAAGCTAAGGATTATGGTATGATAGACCAAGTATTAATCAGAAAGAAGTAAACAATGCCTCAGAAGAAATGTAGTTTTTGCGGAAGGAGCGAGAACGAAGTACGGCTTCTCATCACAGGACTCACAGGTTACATCTGCGAAGACTGTGCGCAGCAAGCCAACAATATCGTTGTAGAGTCTGGAGTATTGGGCAAACAAAGTTCAGATGTCGCCGATATTGATATGAACAAGGTACCCAAACCAAAAGAAATAAAGGCTTATCTTGATGAATATATCATTGGTCAGGACGAAGCAAAACGCTATCTCGCCGTATCGGTTTACAACCATTACAAGCGATTGCAGCAGCCAAAGGACGACGACGGCATAGAAGTAGAGAAGAGCAACATCATTATGGTGGGCTCAACAGGTACGGGAAAAACCCTCTTGGCACGCACCATAGCCAAGCTGCTGAACGTTCCCTTCACCATTGTCGATGCTACCGTGTTCACCGAAGCAGGTTATGTGGGCGAAGATGTGGAGAGCATTCTCTCTCGCTTGCTGCAGGTAGCCGACTACAATGTGGCTGCTGCTGAACGGGGAATTGTATTCATCGACGAGATAGACAAGATAGCACGAAAGAGCGACAACCCAAGCATTACACGCGATGTAAGCGGCGAAGGTGTGCAGCAAGGACTGCTGAAGCTGCTCGAAGGTACGATGGTGAACGTTCCACCAAAGGGCGGACGCAAGCACCCAGACCAAGATTACATTCACGTAGATACGCGGAACATTCTCTTTATCTGCGGTGGCGCATTCGACGGCATAGAACGCAAGATAGCACAACGCCTCAACACGCACGTCGTAGGCTACAACTCGGTGCAGAATGTGGCGAAAATAGATAAGAAGGACTTAATGAAGTATGTGCTTCCGCAAGACTTACGCTCGTTCGGACTTATCCCCGAAATCATCGGACGTCTGCCTGTGCTTACCTATCTCGACCCATTAGACAAGGAAGCACTGCGCAAAATACTTGTCGAACCAAAGAACTCGATTGTCAAGCAATACATAAAACTCTTCAAAATGGACGGCATCAGCCTTACATTTACCGAAGAATCGCTCGACTATATCGTTGATAAGGCTGTGGAATACAAGTTGGGCGCGCGTGGACTTCGCTCTATTGTAGAGGCAGTTATGATGGACACGATGTTTGAACTGCCTTCAAAGAAAGTGAAGAAGTACGAGGTAACAGCCCAGTATGCACAACAACAATTGGACAAAGCAAAGCTCAACAAACTCGAAACAGCCTGAACCCCACACAAACGTTGCACTCACTCCAACACAATGGTGTGGGTGCGACGACAACAAACCTACCTTTCTATATAAGGGACACTAAACTATTAACATGGCAAAAGAAGTCAATCTCACAGAAAAGCTAAAGCACTTTTTCGGCTTTGATAAATTCAAGGGCGCACAAGAGGCTATTATCCGCAACGTGTTAGAGGGCAACGACACCTTCGTGTTGATGCCTACGGGTGGCGGTAAGAGCCTTTGCTACCAATTGCCTTCGCTCATAATGGAAGGCACGGCTATCGTTATTTCCCCTTTGATAGCATTGATGAAAAATCAAGTAGACGTCATTAATGGTATCAGCGAGGAAGATGGCGTGGCGCATTATCTGAACTCTTCGTTGAAGAAAACAGAGATTGACAACGTTAAAGCCGATATTCAAAGCGGCAAGACAAAGCTGCTTTATGTTGCACCAGAATCGCTAAACAAAGAAGACAGCATAGAGTTCTTCAAGACAGTGAAGGTCAGTTTCTATGCCATAGACGAGGCACACTGTATCTCGGAGTGGGGACACGACTTCCGACCAGAGTACCGTAAGATACGACAAGCCGTAGACCAGATTGGCAAAGCTCCAATAATAGCCCTTACTGCCACAGCTACCGACAAGGTGCGCACAGATATTGTGAAGAGTTTGGGCATCGAAGACTGTGCCGAATTCAAGAGTTCGTTCAACCGTCCTAACCTTTACTACGAGGTACGACCCAAGAAGAACGAGGAAGATACCAATCGGCAGATTATCAAATTCATCAAGCAGAATCTCGGCAAGAGCGGTATCATCTACTGTCTTTCACGCAAAAAGGTGGAGGAACTGGCTGCCGTGCTGCAAGCCAACGAAATAAAGGCAGAGCCGTATCACGCTGGCCTCGATTCGGAAACGCGCTCAAAGACGCAAGACGACTTCCTGATGGAAAACATCGACGTTATTGTTGCAACCATTGCCTTCGGTATGGGCATCGACAAACCCGATGTTCGCTTCGTTATCCACTACGATATTCCAAAGAGTCTGGAAGGCTATTACCAAGAGACAGGGCGTGCTGGACGCGACGGAGAAGAAGGCAAATGTATTGTTTTCTACTCGAAAAACGACTTAAAGAAGCTCGAAAACTTTATGGAAGGTAAGCCCGTTGCCGAGCAAGACATAGGCAGACAGCTGCTGCAAGAGACTGAAACATACGCTGAATCGTCGGTTTGTCGCCGCAAACTGCTGCTCCACTACTTCGGCGAAGAATATCCGAAAGACAATTGCGGTATGTGCGACAACTGTTTGCACCCTAAAGAAAAGATAGAAGCCCAGCAACCATTGTCCATCGTATTGCAAGCGGTGAAGGCATTGAAAGAGAATTTCCGCCAAGAATACGTTATCGATTTTGTTAAAGGTCGTGGCACTGACGACATAAGAGACCACAAGCACAACCTTCTCGAAGAATTCGGACTCGGCGAAAAAGAAGACCCGAAGGTGTGGAACCCTGTCATTCGCCAAGCTATGTTGGACGGTTTTCTGAAGAAAGACGTAGAGAACTACGGCTTACTGAAGCTCACGGCAGCAGGCAAACGCTTCTTAAAGAATCCACAATCGTTTATGATTGTAATGGACAAAGAGTTCAAAACCGACGAAATAGACGAAAGTATGGTAGGCGGAACAAGCGTTGCCGACCCTGAGCTCTACGCAATGCTGAAAGACCTGCGCAAGCATTTGGCACGCAAACTGGGCATTCCTGCCTACGTTATCTTCCAAGACCCATCGTTAGACCAAATGGCTATGATGTATCCCGTTACCGAACAGGAGTTGCAAAACATACAGGGCGTGGGCGTGGGCAAGGCAAAACGTTACGGAGAAGAGTTCTGCAAACTCATTAAACAGTATTGCAAGGAAAAGAACATCGAGCGTCCAGAAGAACTGCGCGTGCGCACCGTGGCAAAGAAATCGATGCAGAAAGTGAAGATAATTCAAGGTATCGACCGCAAGCTGCCGTTGGACGACATTGCCGTTGCCGAAGGTCTCGGCTTCGACGAGCTACTTTCAAAGATAGAAGAAATCGTGTACAGTGGCACAAAAATCAACATCGACTACTTCTTGAAGGATATTTACGACGAAGATAAGATAGACGACATCTACGATTACTTTATGAACAGCCATACCGACAGCATCAACGAAGCCCTCAAAGAACTTGACGAGGACTACACCGAAGAAGAAATTCGCTTGGTTCGCATAAAGTTCATATCCGAAATGGCAAACTAACAGGAACTTTCAACCGCTCTTCCCACTTGGAAAGGGCGGTTTCTTTTTGCCCTTGTCGCACAGCTTTATTGGTAAAACACAGCGACTATATGGGCAGCATACGGGTAGTTTCTCGCTCCGTCTTTTAACATTTGAAAAATGAGCTAATATTTCCGTGAAACAATAAAAACAGCATTGAAAAACCAAAAATTTTATTTCCGTTTTTCAAAAGCAGCGGTTTTGAAAGGTAAAACAATAGGTTTTGCTCGGTGAAAGCTATTGTTTTGGAAAGCCAAAGCTACGGTTTGGTAACACATTTTTATCCTTTATCTCCTTTATATTGTTCGTTTTGTATTGTAAAAGTAGCATCACGGCTGCACACTGCTATCCCAATCACAAGCTTTATCGCTGATTTCAAGCAGCTTATCTATTGCACGTGAAAAACTCGAATATTCGTAAACAAAAAACTTTTTGCTCAAAAAACGCGATTCTCAGCGATGTTCCACGCCTTACTTTTAACAATTCAAGCCATCTGTTTGAGTTTTATTCACAAATCAGAGATAAGTTATACTGATGAAAAACTTTACATCTATATACTTCTTTTCTGCCACATCAAGATTAAATAGGAAATATAAAAGAAGCAAATACAAAATGCTTTCTATTCAAAATACGATTTTCTTTATTCGCTTATTCAGTTCTTCTATCCTTTGTGTTAGTTCATTAAATTCAAGAGATTGACCATATATGAAAAATTGTTTCATTGCGGCATAATCAGTTTTCCATAATTCCAACTCTTTCTCTGGTATCATAAAATTAATGGTAGAAGGAGTATGAAGGTCATAATTTATATATTTTAGGGCATAGTACATTCTACGGTGCTCTACAATCTCATTGTATAGAGAGCCGTCAGACAAAGCATCACGACCATATTGAGTATCCATTAGCTTCTCCAAATCGTATAAATGGCGGGACATTCGAAGATGCCTCGGCTTATCCTTCTGAAATTCTTCGGCTATCAAAAATATCTTTTCCAAGAAAGTGCGAGTAGGTAGTACAGTTCTGACTTTACTGTTAGCACCAGCATCTTCACCTTCAAAACATTCTTCAATCAATGAATGGATTTCTCTTTGTTCAGACGGTTCGTCCATAGAAAGAGCACTGATTTCAATCTTTACACGAGAAGGAATGTATGAGATAGCATCTTCAACAATCGACGGATAGTGCAAAAGAATAACCGTAGGGTCTTTATCAGAATCTATCGGACGCCATTCACCATTCTTATCTTGGACTTGTGTTGCATTTTCTATACTATATCCAGAAGCTCCCATAGCCTTCAACTTAGCATCTAATTGCGTAGAAAGTACTTCGTGAATATAGGCACGTGCTGTTTTACGCAACTTTTCACGTTGGTTCTTGCTCGTTTTCTCAATACCAAAGAACGAATGACTAATAGCCAAATCAATGTCTTCCGAAAAGCGTTCGATAATGTTAAAGCCCTTGGAAAGAGAAGTGCCACCTTTGAAGATTAATGATTTGGAGCAGTCTGCTTGAAACAATGCCTTAAGTGTAACTGTTACCCACCAGTCCTTTTCTATTGCTATTTGGTTGATTCCCGAATGTCTGATTTCCGTCTGTTGCAACATTGCAAGACGATCCAATATGCTGTTGTTTAACCACAACTTACTCATATCCCTCTTAATTGTTATTAAGTATTGGTTTTACAATCCTCTTCATCCAAACAGGCATCATATCAATGTCTTTTGCTAAGCTTTCCTTGTTTGGCTCCTTAGAAATGAGTTCACGTATCACTTGTAATTCCGTGATGCCAATATTCTCCTGTTTAATCGTCTTTAAAGCCTGTACCAGTAAGGCTATCAAACGTGTTTCATAACAAAAGTTCTTTGGTACTCCACGCTTGAGGACTATCTGATGATTGGTTAATTTTACTGTTCTCTCACTACCAGTAGTCAGATAAGTATAATTCATTGGCACCTGCGTTGAAAGCCCCAAAGCATTTAAAGCTGTCATTCCAGAAGGCAATATCTCTGCATTGTCCCGAGCTGCTATAGCTTGAACTATTTTCCCAACAGATGGCAGAACTTGACCAAAACGGCTTTTTCTCGGTTTTACGTATATTCCTTGGGCTATTTTTACCAACAATCCGTTTGATGTAAGTTCTGCCAAGATACTTCCAACAAATTCAGAATGGTACTCTGGAAAGTCCGAACGAAAAAGCACACTGTCTTCAGGCAAAGCCTCTATTTGAGCTTTCAGTGTGATATTTTTTCCTGTTGAATGCTTTTCTTCCATACAAAACATTTGAAATTTTGATGATTTTTCAAATGCAAAGATAGATATTTCTTATCGTATTTCAGCATTTTTCAAGAACAATTCTGTAGGAAATCAATTCAAACAAAACTTTTTTTATAGCTTATCCTGCTATCACAATAAAACTATTGTTCCTATAATATTTGAGTCTTGCCAGTTGAAACAGGCAACCCTATGCACTTGTCGTTTCGCTGATGCACCGAAACAAGTGATTATAATATAAGCAGAAAAATGCGTTAAATACTTTTAATACAAGGTAGAAAAGTGGGAAAATACCTGCTGAAATGAATTATAATTAGTAAATTTGCACGCAATAAATTTTCTAATATACACTATGTCTTCATTTGTTGCAGATAAAATCGTAATGGACGGATTGACTTACGATGACGTCCTTTTAATACCAGCTTATTCAGAGATACTACCCAAAGGGGTGGAGTTGAAAACCAAGTTCTCACATAACATAGAACTGAACATTCCTTTCGTTACAGCGGCGATGGACACCGTAACGGAAAGTTCGATGGCTATTGCCATAGCACGTGAGGGTGGAATCGGTGTGATACACAAGAATATGACCATCGAGGAGCAAGCACGACAGGTTGCTATCGTGAAGCGTGCCGAGAATGGTATGATTTACGACCCTGTTACCATTCGTAGAGGAAAAACCGTAAGAGAAGCTTTGGCAATGATGGCAGAATACCATATTGGTGGTATTCCTGTTGTTGATGAAGACAACCACTTGGTAGGTATTGTTACAAACCGTGACTTGCGCTTCGAACGCCGCTTCGACAAGACCATCGACGAGGTGATGACAAGCGAAAACCTTGTAACAACGCATCAGCAAACCGACCTTACGGCAGCTGCACAAATATTGCAAGAGAACAAAATAGAGAAACTGCCAGTTGTCGATAAAGACAACCATTTGGTGGGCTTGATTACATACAAGGACATTACAAAGGCGAAAGACAAGCCTATGGCGTGCAAGGACGAGAAAGGACGCTTGCGCGTTGCAGCTGGTGTGGGCGTTACAGCCGATACGATGGAGCGTGCTTCGGCATTGGTGGAAGCAGGTGTTGATGCTATTGTTATCGACACGGCACACGGACATTCTGAAGGTGTGATTGGCAAATTACGCGATGTGAAGACGGCTTTCCCTAACCTTGATGTTGTAGTAGGCAACATTGCAACGGGCGAAGCTGCAAAGTTCCTTGTTGAAAACGGTGCTGACGCAGTGAAAGTGGGCATCGGTCCTGGCTCAATCTGTACCACACGTGTGGTTGCTGGTGTAGGTGTACCACAGCTGAGTGCTATCTACGATGTCTATTCAGCATTGAAAAACACCGATATTCCACTAATTGCCGACGGCGGTTTACGCTATTCAGGCGACGTGGTAAAGGCTTTGGCAGCAGGTGGCAGCAGCGTAATGATAGGCTCGTTGGTAGCAGGAACAGAAGAATCGCCAGGCGATACCATCATCTTCAACGGACGTAAGTTCAAGAGTTATCGTGGTATGGGCTCGTTGGAAGCTATGGAACAGAAGAACGGTTCGCGCGACCGCTACTTCCAAGGCGATATTAGCGACAACAAGAAACTTGTTCCGGAAGGTATTGCAGGTCGTGTACCATACAAAGGAACCGTACAAGAAGTGATTTATCAGCTTGTAGGCGGTTTGCGTTCGGGTATGGGTTACTGTGGTGCAGCTTCGATTGAGAAACTTCACAATGCACGTTTCACACGCATTACCAACGCTGGTGTGATGGAAAGCCACCCACACGACATTGCCATAACAAGCGAAGCACCAAACTATTCGCGTCCCGAATAATAAAACAAACTTCGCTCTCGTTATAATGAGAAAAGAATATCGTTTCACTATAAATAATAAGTTTAAAACAAGCCTCAATACAAGCGAGGCATAGAATGAATATCGTTTGAAATGAGAATAATAGCATTTTTCGCTGCCGCACTGCTTAGCAGCACGATGGTTTTTGCACAACAAAACGACCCTGTCATTATGACTGTAAATGGTCAGCCCATTAATCGTTCCGAATTTGAGTATTCTTACAACAAGAATAACACAGAAGGAGTAATTGACAAGAAGTCGGTAGAAGAATATGTAGACTTGTTTATCAATTACAAATTGAAAGTGCAAGCGGCATTAGATGCGAAACTCGATACGCTTACTTCTTTTAAACAGGAGTTTATGACTTATCGCGACCAGCAGGTACGCCCATCAATGATTACCGATGCAGACGTAGAAGCAGAGGCACGGAAGATTTATAAGGAAACAAGAGACAGAATAGAAAATAGTGGCGGCTTGGTTCGCTGTGCGCATATCTTGCTTGCACTCAAGCAAAAAGCTACTGACAGCGAGCAAACGGCAATTGCCAACAGAGCCGACTCTATATATAATGTGCTGAAAAAAGGTGGTAACTTTGCCGAATTGGCAAAGAAATATTCTTCTGACCCTGGTTCTGCAGCACGCGGTGGAGAGTTGCCTTTGATTACGAAAGGACAGACCGTACAGAGCTTTGAAACTGCTTTGTTCTCTATGAAGCCAGGCGAAATAAGCCACCCCGTGCTGTCGCCATTTGGCTATCACATCATTAAGTATATTGAGAAAGAGGAATTTCAGCCATACGATTCTTTAAAAGCAGACATTTATCACTTCATTGAGGCACGCAATTTACGCGAACAAATCATTGACCAAAAGCTGAAGGATATGGCGGTAGAGGCTGGTAATGGCGTTACCCCACAGCAGTTGGTGGAAAAGAGACTTGCAGAAATGGAAGCCAAAGACGCTAATTTGAAGCATCTTATCAGAGAATATCACGACGGACTTCTTCTCATTGAAATGAGCACTCGCACCATTTGGGACAAAGCTGCGGCTGACGAAGAAGGATTACAGTCGTTCTTTAAGAAGAACAAAAAGAACTATGCGTGGAAAGAACCACGCTTCAAAGGTATTGCTTACCACGTGCAAAACCAAGGCGATGTAAAGGCTGTGAAGAACTGTGTCGCAAAAGTTCCATTTAAAGAATGGGGAAAAACATTGCGCACTACATTCAACAACGATAGCACAATCCGCGTTCGTGTAGAGAAAGGACTGTTCAAAGCTGGCGACAATGCTTTGATAGATAGAGAGATTTTCAAGAAAAAAGCAGAAGTTAAACCTGTAAAGGACTATCCTATTGATGCTGTTTATGGAAAGAAACTCAAAACTCCAGAAGAATTGGACGATGTGCGCAGCCAAGTAGTATCTGACTACCAAGAGGTGTTGGAAAAAGAATGGGTGAAAGATTTGCGCAAGAAGTATGCGGTAACAGTCAATCGCGAAGTATTGGCTACCGTAAACAAGCATTAATGTTGAAAAGAATTTTATGAATATAAGAAAATATTGTGTAGCATCTATTCTTGCCGGCACTGCCATTACAATGATGGGCTTGCCAGCTGGATTGCTATCTACTGCTCAGTTTGTACCAAAGAACGACTCAACAGAAGTCGAGGCTGCCAACCCCGAAAGTGTTGTCGATGAGGTGCTATGGGTAGTGGGCGATGAACCTATTCTCAAGTCTGACGTCGAAATTATGCGTTTGCAAAGCGAAGCTGAAGGCGTAAAATGGAAGAAAAATCCTAATTGTGAGATTCTCGAACAGATTGCTGTACAAAAGCTCTTCTTGACTCAGGCTGCATTAGATAGTATTGTTGTAACCGAATCGGAAATAGCACAAGGCGTAGAACAGCAAATCAACGCTTGGATTGCAATTCCTCAGATAGGTTCAAAAGAAAAGTTGGAAGAGTATCAACACAAGAGTATTGCACAGATACGACAAGACTTGCACGACGATTTCAAGAACCGTCAGTTGGTACAGAAGATGCAAGAGAAGCTCGTAGGCGAAGTAAAGGTATCGCCAGCAGAGGTGCGCGAATACTTTAAAAAGCTTCCTACGGACAGCATTCCGATGATTCCGACCAATGTTGAAGTACAGATTCTAACGCAAACTCCAAGGATAGAGGCAGAAGAAGTAAGTAGAATAAAATACCAACTCCGCAATTATACGGAGCGCGTAACGAATGGAGAAACTTCTTTTGAAACATTGGCACGTCTTTATTCTGAAGACCCAGGCTCTGCACGTAGAGGTGGCGAATTAGGATATATGGGGCGTGGTATGCTCGACCCTGCATTTGCAGCTGCAGCATTCAACTTAACCGACCCCAAGAAGATTTCAAAGGTAGTGGAAAGCGACTTCGGTTACCACATCATACAATTGATAGACCGTCGTGGAGATAAAATAAATTGCCGTCACATCTTGTTGAAACCAAGAGTATCAGATGCCGCGTTGGAGGCTGCAACCAATCGTTTGGATTCCATTTCAAATGATATTAAAGCAGGAAAGTTTACTTTCGATGAAGCTACTGCTTTCATTTCAGACGACAAAGAAACAAGAAACAATCACGGACTTATGATAAATGCTACTGGAATGGCACGTACTTCTCACTTTGCAATGAAAGATCTGCCTTCCGAAATAGCCCGTGTTGTAGAAACAATGAAGATTGGCGACATATCAGCACCTTTCAAAATGATAGATGCAAGAGGAAAAGAAGTTTGTGCTATCATTAAATTGAAGAGCAGAGTAGACGAACATCGTGCCACAATTACTGAAGACTTACAACCTATGAAGGATATTGTTATTGCGAAAAAACGTCAGGACATTATCCATAAATGGATTGAAAAGAAAGTAAAAGAAACTTATGTTAAGATGGCACCAGAGTATCGAGACTGTGATTTCGAATATGAAGGTTGGATTAGATGAGTCGAAATAACAAAGGAATAACGAACTTATACGGGCATAGAATCTTCAATTACTTGATTCTATGCCTGTTTGGACTAAGCGTGTCGCTCTCTGTTTCTGCACAAAAAGATAAGCAGAAGCAGGGGGGCAAGGTGTATATTGACCACGCAGACATCTTGCGCTACAACCAAATGGAGATGCCTAACGTGCAAATAGCGAAGGGAAACGTTAAATTCCGATATAAAGATATGACCTTGTTGTGCGATAGTGCTTATCTTAACGAACAGCAAAGCACGTTTCAAGCACTTGGGAATGTAGACTTAAAACGCAAAGACGGCACACGTATCACCTGCCAGCGAGCTTATTACGATGGTTATCTGCAAACCTTAAGAGCGCGCGAAAAGGTTGTTGTACGCCAACCACTCAAGTCGTTGAAGTGCGATAGTCTGGATTACAATATGGTTTCAAATGTAGCCAATTACTTCGGTGGACGTGGCACATTGACCTATGGCAACAGCGTGGTAGTGGCTGACCAAGGCGATTACAACACCGACACACATGATGCAAACTTCTATGGCAATGTTGTAATACACACGCCGAAGTATGATATCAATACTCCTACGGCGCGCGGAAATACCGATACGGGCTTGATGAACGTATTGGGAAAATCGGTTATTCGTACTAAACGAGGCGAGGTCGTACATACGAACGATGGAACATACAACAGCAAAACCGACTATATGCAGTTGAATGGCTATTCTACAATTAAATCGCCACAGCGTGATATCGAAGGAAACAATATAATTTATAATAGTACTACGGGCGATGCAGAAGGACATGGCAACGTAAAGATAAACGATAAGGTAAACAAACGCACCATGATGGGCGAAGATGTTACTTATAATAGCAAGACTGGACATACCGAAGGACACGGCAAAGTTAAGATAATCGACCACAAGGAGCAACGCACCATAACTGGAGAAGACGTTATTTACAATGCAAATACTGGACACAGCGAGGGACATGGCAACGTAAAGATTGTGGACGACCTAAAGAAACGCACCATAACGGGCGACTACCTATTATATAATAGTAAGACGCACGTTGGCGAAGGCAAAGGTAATGTAGACTATATAGATTATAAAAGCAAGCACGCATTTAAGGGTGACTATGTTCATTACACTGATACGGCAGCCATTGCATACGGTGGCAACCCTGGCCCTGTTGCCAAAGACTTCTCGGAAAGTAACGACACGTTGTTTATTCACGCAGATACCATTAGCATGAAAGCCTTTAACATTGATACGCCACAAGCATATCGTAAGATTTTTGGTGTAGATAATGTGCGTGCCTATCGTACCGATATACAAGCCGTATGTGGCTTTTTCATTGCCAACACGAAAGATTCTTGCTTGGTAATGTACCAAGAGCCTATCGTTTGGAGTGATAACAGACAATTATTGGGTGACTCTATTAAAGTGTTTATGAACGATTCCACTATTCGCGAGGCACATATTTTAGGCAATGCGCTATCAATAGAAGAACTTAGCGACAAGGAACATTACAACCAAATAGCATCGAAAACAATGCATGCACAGTTTGTTGAAGGCAAAATAAGGACAGCACAAGCCATCAGCAACGTGGTAACGATATATTATCCTATAGAAGAAAGAGACAGTTCGCTTATAGGTTTGAATTATTTAGAAACCGATACGATGCGTATCTATATGTCTCTCCAACGGCAGTTAGAGAAGATTTGGACAAACAAGTTCACATCTACCTTATACCCTATCACTCAAATTCCACCTGATAAAACATTGCTTCCAAACTTTCATTGGTACGAAGCCATAAGACCCAAAGACAAGTACGACATATTTAGAAAGGTGGCACGAAAAGACGATACTGATATTCGTCCAAGCGAAGTGGCTGCACCGCCACGCCAACAGATTGCTAACCAATAATAGTTTTTCGCTTTTATGATATTCTTTAACTTACCAAAACCACGACGATTTCATCACGAATACATCTACGTTGATGAACGAAAAGAACGTCTGAACAAACTAAAAGAGCAGGTAAAGTTAGAGGGTGAAGGCGAAAAGGCAATGAAAACAAACGATAGAAAAATCAGTTTCGATTTCCACAGTGAGCGAAATACTCGTCAAAAGGCAAACAACCGCTTTATGACAATAGTGGGAATTGCAGCCGTTTTAACTATCTTGGCAGTTCTATTGATAGTTTATTTTATGTAAGAAAGAGAGAAAAATGAGCGATATAATACAACTTTTACCAGACAGTGTGGCAAACCAAATTGCTGCAGGAGAGGTGATACAGCGTCCAGCTTCCGTAGTAAAAGAGTTGGTAGAGAACGCTGTTGATGCTGGTGCAAAGACTATAAACGTTCTGATAGTCGACGCTGGGCGTACGTCAATACAAGTTATTGACGATGGGAAAGGTATGTCAGAAACCGATGCACGCCTTTCTTTCGAACGCCACGCTACATCTAAAATACGGAAAGCCGACGATCTTTTTGCTTTAACTACAATGGGATTTCGTGGCGAAGCCTTAGCTTCTATTGCTGCAGTAGCCCAAATAGAACTGAAAACACGCCAAGAAAAAGACGATATAGGTACTTCGCTCTCTATTTCTGGCAGCAAGTTCATTGGGCAAGAACCTTGCGTTTGTCCCATAGGTAGCAACTTCAAAGTAGAAAATCTCTTCTTTAATGTGCCTGCACGACGCAAGTTCCTGAAGTCGAACACAACAGAACTGAACAATATCATCTCTGCTTTCGAACGCATAGTGCTGGTTTATCCCAACATCACGTTTACGCTACATTCCAACGGAGTTGAAATATTTTCGCTGAAAGCTTGTAGCTTGCGCCAACGAGTAGTTGAAGTTTTTGGCAAGCGACTCAATCAAAACCTGCTTCCAGTAGAAGTAGAAACTACGCTTTGTCGCATTTATGGTTTTGTTGGCAAGCCAGAAGCAGCAAAGAAAAAAGGTGCGTTACAATATTTCTTTGTGAACGACCGCTATATGAAACACCCCTACTTCAACAAAGCTGTAGCCAATGCTTTCGAGCGTTTGGTGCCTTTTGGCGAACAGGTACCTTACTTCCTGTACTTTGAAGTGCCCGCAGAGAATATAGATGTAAATATACATCCCACCAAAACAGAGATAAAATTCGAGAACGAACAAGCTATTTGGCAAATTCTTATGGCTGCGGTAAAAGAAGCATTGGGCAGATTCAACGATATACCAGCTATTGATTTTGATACAGAAGGTAAGCCTGACATTCCTGTTTTCAATCCTTCAGCAAACGTAAGTGCACCTACCGTAAACTTCAATCCAAGTTACAACCCATTCAAAGAAACCAAGAACAGCAAGTCTTCTGCTGCATCGCAAACACAATGGGAAGAACTTTATAAGGGGTTAAATAAAGACTTTTCAACAGATACAGAGAATGTATTATCTGCTCCGAACCAATCTGACGAACAGTCAATCTTCACTTCCAACGAAGTTGGTAAAGCGAGTGTTGCCGAAGAGCGTTCGCCCGCTCATTATCAATATAAAGGTTGCTACATTATGACTGCTGTAAAGTCGGGATTAATGATAATCGACCAACATCGCGCGCACGTACGTATATTATACGAACAGTATCTGAAACAACTGAAAGAACATACTGCCCACACGCAGAAGATGCTTTTTCCAGAAATGGTAAACCTGCCTACAAGTAACGAAGCTGCATTACAAAAGGTACTTTCAGAAATGCAAACAATGGGGTTTGAACTGAGCAATATGGGAGGTGGAAGCTATGCTGTGAATGGCATTCCTGCTGGCATTGAGGGCTTAAACATATCATCCCTTGTTAGCGATATGGTAGCATCAACGCTTGAAGATGGCACTTCTGTGAACGAAGAAATAGACAAAGCGTTAGCTTTAAGCCTTGCACAAAATGCTGCCATACCGCATGGACAGGTCTTAGGAAACGAGGAAATGGAGAATTTAGTGAACGAACTGTTTGCTTGCAATAATGTAAACTATACCCCAACTGGCAAGACGATATTGACAATATTAAAGCAACTCGACATTGAAAAAATGCTGGAATAAGGAGAAATATTATCCTTTTCTTAAAAATATTTCCTAAAAAAAGCACTTTTTTTGTTAGAAATGATGCTTATATAAAAAATTATGCTTACTTTTGCCACATAATTTGATATGTTAGTAACTTACTAATTACAAGATAAAAGATAATTTGATTGTATAATAAAATAAAAGTTATGAAAAAATTTTTAATGGTATTAGCATTTGCTGGTGTTTCAATGGCTGGCTTTGCTCAAGATGAAGTGCCTACAAAAAAGTATAGTGTTGCCACTAATTCTTTTTGGAGCAACTGGTTTGTTCAAGCAGGTATAGATTGGAATGCATGGTACTCTGGTCAGGAACATGGTGCAAATTTAAAGGTAAATCCATTCAAGGATTTCCGCAGCAACCCAGGTGTAGCACTCGCTATTGGTAAGTGGTTCACTCCAGGTCTCGGTCTTCGTGTCAAGGCACAAGGTATTTGGGGTAAGCGCGTAGGCGATAACGATGCACCTACTTCAAAGGTAGACAATGGTAACAAGTATTGGATTGCACAAGGTCAGGCTATGTTTAACCTCACCAATATGTTCTTAGGCTACAGTGAAAACCGTCTTTTGGACATTATTCCTTTCGTAGGTGCGGGTGTTGGTCGTTCTATGAGCCACGACTACTATGCTACAGGTCTTAGTGCAGGTGTTCAGGCTTCTGCTCGTTTAAGCAAATTTACACGCCTCTATGCAGAAGCAGGTTGGAATCGCTATGAAGGCGACCTTGATGGATATGACCAGTACTATGGCAACCGTGGTTGGGATTCACACGATAACAACCTCTATGTTGAGTTAGGTCTTCAATTCAACCTCGGCAAAACAGGTTGGGAAAAGACTCCAGACCTTGATGCTATCAACGCACAACATCAAGCTGCTCTCGATGCTTTGAACTCACGTCTCCGCGATGCTGAAGCTGAAAATGCTCGTCTCCGCGAAGCACTTGCAAATCAGAAGCCAGTTGAAACTATAAGCGAATCTGTTAAGGAATTGATTTCTACTCCTATCTCAGTATTCTTCAACATCGACAAGACAAACATCGCTTCTCAGAAGGACCTCGTAAACGTACGTGCTCTTGCTAAGTATGCTGTTGATAACAACAACAACCTCCTCGTTACAGGTTATGCTGACAGCGCAACAGGTACTCCACAGCGCAACCAGTGGTTGTCTGAGGAACGTGCTAAGACTTTAGCAAACGAACTTGTTAATATGGGTGTTCAATCTAACAAGATTACCCAAGTTGGTAAGGGTGGTGTAGAAACATTGACACCAATCTCTTTCAACCGTCGTGCAACTGTTCAGGTTACAGACTAATAAAGAGTTTTATAAGACTTTAAAATACAAAGAGGTCGTGTCTATTTGGCACGACCTCTTTTTGTTTAAGACAAATAAAAATACCTTCGTAGTTTTTTGTCTTTTAATCAAGCAGGATTCTTCTTGAAGAAATATAGCTCGTTATTCCCATTCAGGTATCATCAAAAATTGAAACCAATAAGGAGATAAAACAAGAAAACATGACTAATTCGAAGAATATGAAAGAGAAACCATCCAATGGTTGCATCAGTATTGCTATTACTGTAACTCCTTTCGCGATGCTGGAGCCATCAGTATGTTCAAGAGAAACGAATATATCAAGGGTAGCATCTGTGTACTTGGAACTTTACTACGAGCAACACACACCCATTATAGGGGGTATCATTTATCACCTTCCTGACATCTATGAGCCCCTATTAGCCTTGGCTTTCTCCTCGCACATACGTCTTGCGGTAGCGTGAACCGACATCTCGGAGTTTGCCTTCCTGTTCCAGTCGGGCAGCAATGCGGTAGGCATTGGCAGAGGAAAGGTTGAGGTAATCGCGCAGGTCGGCAACCGTGA